>Ga0208612_1000053_pt1 | contig 83459 bp, 90 predicted proteins | sample AntDryMetagUQ889_FD_188089 | JGI IMG/M metagenome (GOLD analysis project Ga0208612, IMG submission 188089) | Polar desert microbial communities from Antarctic Dry Valleys - UQ889 (SPAdes) | ecosystem: Environmental > Terrestrial > Soil > Desert | place: Antarctic Dry Valleys | collected 2008-12-31 | reverse complement strand
CCGCTGCGCCACCACTTCGAGCAGAACATGCACGTCGCCCACCGGCTCGATCGCTACGGCGCAGGCCGGCGGATGGACTTCGACTCCGCGACTCCCGACTCGATCGCTGCCGCGATCGCCGAGGAGGTCGGACGCCCGGTGGACTACCGCGAGGTCGAGACCGACGGCGCCCGCCGCGCGGCCGAGAAGCTGGCCGAACTGCTCTAGGCGCGGTTGGGCCGCGCGTTCAGAACGCGCGGTCTGAGAGTGCGACGGCCACCTCGCAAGGCGGCATGGGCGGGAGCCGTGAAAAACTACACGCGCCCGAGCTGGTGAGCGCGATAAATCATCCAGGCCCCGACCCCCACCCCGATGGGGAAACCCGAACGCGGCATGGCCGCCGCCCCGGTCGCGGTCAGTGCCAGCGTGGCAGCACCGGTGACGGCTACGGCGCGACGGTCCTGTGACCGGATCGCGGCTTCGCCGAGGTAACCGGTCAAGACAGCAGTCGGAGCAATCGCCATGAACCAAAACGCGGCCGCTATTCAACGGGGGCATCTAGCGCCTTCACGGCGTCCCCCCGCGCGACGCGGTCGCTCAGTCCTTGTAGGGGTCGGCCATGTCCCCAGGCGCCATCGCGACGCCGATCGGCGTGAGCCGGTGCAGGACGCGCATGGTGCCCTCGTGGGCGGCGAGAACGTCGGGCAGGCGCTTGTAGGCGATCGGCGCCTCCTCGGCGTTGGCGCCGCGCAGCTCGATCTTCCGCGCGGCTATGTCCTCGAGGACGCTCGGCCAGTCGACCCTGCCTGCGCGCTCGGCGACCCAGCGCTTCGCGAGGCTCGTGTTGCCGCACTTCGGGCAGGCGCCGGGCTTCTGGCTGCGCGGCGGCTGGACCCAGTCGCAGTCGCGCGAGTTGCATGCCCAGCGCTTGCGCCGCCGGCCCGCCGCTTCGGTGCGGGACATCGCGCGTCCCGCACCGTGGACGTCGAGTACAGCGCGTCGACGCTCCGCGGCGAGTCGACTCCCTCGAGAATCACCGCCTCGTCGGCCATCGACCCGCCGACGAAGCCGCGCTGGCCCGGGAAGGCCGGCGTCGCGCCCTTGCGCACCACCCAGAGCGTTTCCCCTTCGTGCTCCTCGCTCCAGGCGTAGTTGTGATGGTTGTGCACCTCATCGCGCGCCTCGGCGCCGAGGATCTCGAGCACCTTCTCCACGACGACGTCGCGCCCGGCGTAGGCGTACTTCCCGGCGAGCTCCATCGCCGCCACGTATTCCTGCCCGCGCCCATCGTCCAGCGGCAGCAGCTCGGGCGAGCGGTCCATCGCGCCGTCGCCGAAGTAGCGGCTCGCCGTCTTGTGGCCGAACCCGCGACTCCCGAAGTGGACTCCGACCCACACCCGGTCATCCTCGTCGCGAAACAGGTCCACGTAGTGGTTGCCGCCCCCGACGGTCCCGAGTTGCTTGGCGGCGAGGTCCAGCATCGTCGTTGACGTCCGCGTAGGCCAGGTTCGTCCGCACGGCCTTGTTGCCGCAGCCGTGATCAGGAGCTCCCCCGAGAGCTCGCCCGGGCCGCCCGAGCGCGCGAAGTTCAAAGCCGCTTCAGCAGCGGGCCGGATCCACGACGGGGAGCCCGCCCCAACCGGGGGACGGCTGGTGGCGGATCGAGGCACGAGACATCTCGCCTATCGGCGTCAGATTCTCGCAGCCGCAGTTCGTGCAGCAGCCCTGCGGACCGTTGGCGGCCATCGGAGTCGCGCTGTGCGCTCCGCAGTAGTCGCATGAAGCTCGAATGAGGACACCTCTGCCCATGTGGAACTCCCTTCTGCTCTGGCGAGCCTTTGCGCCGGCTCGAGGTCGAGGAGCGGGAAACGTGGTCATGGGAGCAGCATTGCCAAAGCATCGGGTCGGCGGCGGGGGGCTTGAGGTTGTATGGAGGTTTTGTGGCGATAGTGCTCAGCGAGGCTCTCCCGCGACCGCCGTTCCGGGCTGGGGCTCGTTAGCGACGCTTCATGACGCGGGCACGCAGGCGGCGCGCGCGCCAGCGCAGCCGTCGAGCCCATGACCTCGGCCCCGTCGGCGGCCGGTGAAGCGATCCCGCCGGAAGCCCGTTACGGCGCAGCGCCCGGCGGGCGCCCGCGCGGTCGTAGGAGACCGCGTGGAACGTCGCCTCCTGGCGCTCGACGTCGAGGAGCATGAATCGCGCGTGGGGGAGGCGCTGGCGGGACTGGCCCACCGACCCGGGGTTGAGCAGCCATCGCGGAGCGCCGGCGAGCGCCAATCTGGTGCCGGGCGCCGAGGGCGCGCGCCGCCCGTCGGGTGCCCACGCCTGCGCGGCATGCGTGTGGCCGAGGACGAGCACGCGCGCGTCCGGGTGCTCATCTTCGATCCGTTTCAGCTCGCGCTCCGCCTGGGCGCGCTGGAGCACGTACTCCTCCGGGTCCTCGAGCGATCCGTGGGCGACGATCACTCCGCCGGGCGCCGACGCGCGAAGGGGCAGTGCGGCGAGGTACGCGCGAGCCGCGTCGTCGAGAACCTCGCGAGTCCACCGGAGGGTGTTCAGCGCCAGACGCGAAGAGCGGTCCTCCGAGAGGGATCCGAGAGCGATCAGGTCGTGGTTGCCGGCGACGCATGTGGTCTCGAGGCCGGCGATCAGCGCCACGCATTCGTTGGGCTGCGGACCGTAGCCGACGAGATCGCCCGCGCAAACGTAACTATCGACGTCAGCACGCGAGGCCTCGGCCAGGACAGCCTCCAGCGCATGCAGGTTGGCGTGGACGTCGGCCAGGATCGCGTAGCGCATGAATCGAGAGCGGTCAGGCGGTCAGGCGGCACGGCGCCGGGACGCGAGGCGGGAGGTCGCCTCGCGGGAAACCTTTGCCGACAGGATGCGCAAGAGCGGCATCGGGTCGTCCAGTGCGACTCCGGACCTCGCCTCACACGACATCGCCCAGATCAACCACCGCACCATCGAGATCCCCTCCGCGCGGGCCGCACGGTCATCGGTCCGGGGGGCGCACCAGCGAACGCCGGCTCGCGCGCGCCGGACGGGCTCGCGCGGCTGCCCCGTGAGGTCCCTGTACACCAACGCCGGAAGGTTCACGCCGGCCTTCGCGCCCGGGTGGTGCCAGAGGCTGAAGCGCGCGTTGATCTCCAGCAGGTGCAGCCGGCCGCCCGGGCCGCGCTTGAAGTCGACCTTGGCCACTCCCCGCAGCCCCACACGCTCGAGCACCTCGCGCCCCAGCCGCGTAACGTCGGCCTCGTCGGTTATCTCGACGGCAGTGCTGTACCCGTACGCCGCCGGGTCGGTGCGGATCTTGCGTCCGGTGAACTCGCCGACGGTCTCGCCGGTCTCATCGATGTACGCGTGGTAGCTCTCGACGAGCGACTCGGGGCCCGGGACGATCTCCTGCGCCAGGAGCTCGATCCCCGTCTCGCGCAATCGCTGCCAGTGCGCGCGGAGCTGCTCGGGAGTCTCGGCCAGGAGCGCCTTCGCTCCGTCCGCCCAGCTCGAGGTCGGGCGTGTGAGCGGCTTGAGGATCAGCGGGAACCGAAGGTCCGGGTCGGGCTCCGCGCCATCGGTCGGCGAGAGGCGGCGCCCCGCGGGGACCGGCAGGTCGAGCCGCTCGGCCAGCTGCTGGAATCGCGCCTTGTCCAGCAGGTCCTCGACGAGTGTCTCGTCGGGAAGCAGGAACCGGAAGATGTCGGACAGCCGCTCGCGGTTGCGCGACACCAGCGCGACGTCCCAGTCGCCACCGCAGTAGAGGACCGGGCGCTCGCGCAGTGAGTCCGCGAAGTCGAACAGGGCCTCGAGCAGCACGTCCGGGCGAGTGGAGGGGCTGGCCAACTCGACCACCGTCCGGGTGAAGCGGGAGTACCGGCCAAGGTCGCCCTCCTCCGCGACGATGGCACACCGGATCCCGGCGAACCCGAGCGGCCGGACGACGTCGATGCCACCGATCACGCACGCGAGCGGACCACGTCCGTCGCTGCTCGTGTCACGGCCGAGGACCACCCCGCTCCTGATCATGCCGGATTCAGGAGGGCAGCAGGCTGGGACTCGATGTCGGCACGCCATCGATGCCAACCGGCGCGTCCGGATAGGCTCGGTCCGATCTGTCCCCGCGAAGGAGGAGAGCCATGCTCTGCCGCATCTACGACGTCCCGGGCGGCACGCTCGAGCAGTACGAGCAGGTCGACGAACGCCTCGGCTCCGAAAAGCCCGAGGGCGTGCATGTCCACATCGCCGGCAAGACCGATGCGGGGTTTCGGGTGATCGAGGTCTGGGACTCGCCGGAGCACATCGAGCGGTTCATGGAGCAGGGGCTCGGAGAGGCACTCCAGGAGGCTCAGATCCCCGAGCCGACGATCACCGAGTTCGAGGTGCACAACCTCGATTGGGTCGGCTAGGAGGGACGGGAGCGGTCCCTGGCCGCTGCCCGCGCGGTCCGCGATCAGGCGGTCAGCGGTCAGCGCTCCGGCGCCCGTGCGACCACGGCGTCTCGGGGCGCTCCTGGCGCTCGCCGTCGACGTCGATGTCGACGCGCTCGTTGAAGAACGCGAGGTGCCCCGCAACCGGGGCGGCCTCACGAGTGGGCTCGGGGTAGCTCCAGACCACGTCCTCCTCTATGGTGTCGCCCACGCGGGCGGTCCAGTAGGACGCGAAGCCCTTGTAGGGGCAGCCGGTCCGTTTGTCGGTCGCCTCAAAGAGGTCCGTGCGCACGTCTTCGGGCGGGATGTACCAGCGCGGTGGCAGCCCGGTCTCGAGGAGCACGCTGGCGCGCTCGGTGTCGGCGAGCGTCTCCCCGGCGAGCGAGATCTGCACGTGGCGCGGCGTGCGGAGGATCTCGATGCGGTGGTAGGGGTCGCGCGCGTGGACGATCGCCGGCTCGCCCTCCTCGTACCACTCGTCCAGCGCGTCCCAGAAGATGGCGCGATGGCCCGTTAGCCAGGGCGCCTCGTCGAGCGGAGAGTCGTAGCCCCACACGGCGTTCTCGGCGAGCCGATCGCCGACACGGATCGACCAGTAGGCGGCCTCGCCCTTGAACGGGCAGCGGGTCGTGTGCGCTGTGGGCTCGAGCAGGTCGGCCCGCAGGTCCTCCGCGGGGAAGTAGTAGACGGGAAGGTGGCCGGTCTCGTGCAGCAGCTTGACCCGGCGGCTGTCGACCACCGTCTCGCCGGCCAGCACGCCCCGCACCCACCGCGGCGAGTCCTCGAAGTAGAGGACGCCCTGGCGGCGCGGCAGCTCGAAGTTGAAGGCGCCGGCCGATCTCTGGCCGAACGGTCCTGTGCCCATGGTGAGGGACATCGCGGAGGTCCTCTGCTCGCCTGAGGTGGGTCCGCTCAGCCTACGTCGTCAACGTGTCCTCCGGCGCCGACAGCCGGCGCGTCCCGCGCTCAAGGACAGCCGGGGAACGCGGCCAGCGGATTGGGAGCCCGCCGGTCGCGCACCTTCTCGAACACGCGCGGCGGTACGTCTGCGGTGGTCGCCGAGAAGCAGCCGCGCGGGTCGACCGCCACGCGATAGGTGGGCGCTCCGCGCTCACCCGACCGCGCGCGGTACTCGATCCGGCAGGTCCAGTGCCAGTCTCGATCGTCGCGCGGATTGGCCTCGAGCGGCCGGCATTGCGAACTGACGTCCTTGATCACGGAACCCTGCCATCGACCGCTCGTCATTCGGTGGTTGTCGACGAATGCGCGCGCGAAGGTGCGCGACGTCTCACGCTGCAGGAGCTGCCGCGAGGTCCGGCTGACGCCCCCTTGGCAGCCTGCTCCGATCAGGGCGCTCGCGATCACCACCAGGATCGTTACCGAGCCAGCCGCACGCGAGCGCATCAGTCGAGGAAGGGGACCATGCGTACGAGGATCACGAAGAGCGTCATCGCGACGGCTCCCGCCTGCAGTAGGCGGCTGCGCGCCAGGCTGGCCAGCGGCACCAGCCAGACGACGTACCAGGCCAGGAGCCAGGAAGAGGTCACCATGACCGCGAGCGTCGCCCAGCCGGCGCATTCGATCCAGTCGCTTCCGCGCCACGCGCGCCACAGCAGGAAGAGGATCGCGGCGGCGCCTGCCAGCGACGCGACCAGGCGCACGGTGGGCGGCGACCCTGTCCAGCCGAACCACGCGCCGAGTTGGGCCGGGACGCTCGAGCCCGAGTTGAACTCCTGCTGGGTGCCCAGGACGTTCACGAAGTCGAGCGCGTGGCTGCCGAAGGCGATCAGGCCCACCAGCAGGATCGCCACCCCGGCTGCCACGCCGGCCACGAGGGTCCGCCGCCGCTGCGGCGACCCGATCAGCAGGAAGGGCATCACGAGCCCGGCCGAGGACTTGACGCCCACGGCCAGTGCTCCCACCACGCCGGCGCCCGCCTCGCGCCCGGTCACGACCAGGTACACCGCGCCGAGGACCCCGAGCATCATGATCGCGTCGTTGTGGAAGCCGCCGATCGTGTAGACGAGCACGGCGGGATTGAGCCCGTAGAGGAGGATGCCGAAGCGCGGGGAGCGCTCGAGCGCCACGGCGCAGCGCCAGATCAAGGCCACGCAGCCGAGGCTCGAGAGCGTCGTCAGGAGCTTGAGCGCCCAGAACGAGCCGGGCAGGCCGAGCGGGACGAGCCCGTAGGTGCCGAGGGTGAAGAGCGGCCCGTACGGGGACGTCAGGGAATGCCAGCGCACGAACCCGTGTACCGGGTCCGACACTACGGTTCCAGAGTCGGTCGCATACGGATTGAGGCCGTAGAGCGGCCCCATCCTGGCCCAGTCCAGATAGGCGAATATGTCCGCCGAGATCAGGGGCGGCCCGAGGAAGAAGATGACGTGCACGACGCAGATCGCCGCGACGATCCAGCGAGTTCCGAGCGCAGGCGCGCAGAGCAGCGCGGCCAGGTAGCAGGCGGTCATGAAGAGGAAGACGTAGGCAAAGCGCGACGGCGGCAGCAGGAAGCCGGTGTCGCTGAGGGGCCCGCGCAGCCAGCCCGGCAGGCCGCCCCAGCGAGCTGGGACCAGCAGCTGCGAGTAGGACGCCGCCGCAGTGACGATGATCAGGGATCCGGCGGCGATCCCGCCCAGGGAAGCGAGCCCGACCGCGCGCCGAAGCAGGCCGAGCGCATGGGAGCGCGAGACGCTTCCGAACGGAAGCAGGGCCACCTGATGACCGTTGGATGACATGCGATGCCAAGGCGACGCGCGATCACCCGCCGCCGCGTCGGGGCGGCATCTTAGTGACCGCGGCCCGGCGGCCGGACGCGACTAGACTGCCGCCGTGCTCCCGGCGCCCGAGCTCTCGGCCATCGTCCTGTGCTACCGCGCCGGGGAGGACATCAGGCACGTGATCGAGCCCCTCCACGAGGAGCTCTCGGGATCGGGCGTGCCCTTCGAGATGGTCCTCGTCGCGAACTATCACCACGGTCAGCAGGACCCCACACCGGACATCGTGCGTGAGTTCGCCGGCCGGCACGACTCCGTGGTGACGGTGACGCGGGAGAAGCACGGGAGCGGGATGGGCTGGGACATGCGCAGCGGCTTCGAGGCGGCGAGCGGGTCGTTCCTGATCGCGATCGACGGCGATGCACAGAACCCCACCGAGGACGTCCTGAGGATGTACAAGGCGATGAAGCGCACCGGGACCGATGTGATGAAGGGCCTGCGCACTGCAAGGTTCGACAACAGCTACCGCCGCCTGATCTCGAACTCCTACAACTTCCTCTTCCGCTTCATCTTCCGCACGTACGGCCTGTGGGACATCAACGGCAAGCCCAAGGGCCTGACACGCGCCGCCTACGAGCAGCTCGAGCTGCACTCCGATGACTGGTTCATCGACGCCGAGATCGTGATCGCGGCACGCCGCAGGGGCCTGCGCGTCGGCGAGATGCCGGTGATCTTCCGGCGCAACGACGTCAGGCAGTCCTTCGTGCGCTTCTCCGCGATCCTCGAGTTCCTGCGCAACATGGCGCGCTACCGCATCCGAGCACGCTGACCGCGCGAGGGACAGTTCTCGTCACGGGAGCCGCCGGGGCCCTAGGGCGTCCGCTCCTCGCGAACCTGCGCGAAAGGGGCTGGACCACGCGTTGCCTCGTGCACCGGCGCGCGGTCGAGGGCGCCGACTACACCGTGCCGGGCGACCTCGGCGACGCTCGCAGCCTCCAGGCCGCGGTGGCCGGCGTCGACGCGATCCTCCACCTCGCCGCGACGACGCATGCGCGTCGCCGGCGCGCGTACGAGCAGGCCAACGTGGGTGGCACCGAGCGATTGCTCGCAGCCGCCCGCCGCCACGGGATACGACGCTTCGTCCACGTGAGCACCCGCGCGATATCGGCCCTGGGAGGCGCCTACAGCGAGTCCAAGCGGCGCGCCGAGATGGCGGTGTCGGCGTCGGGACTCGAGCATGTGATCGTGCGCCTCCCCGAGGTGTACGGGATGGGAAGCGGAGAGGGCGTCGATCAGATCCTCGAGCAGGCACGTGACGGGCGCCGCATCCTGGTGGTCGGAGACGGTCAGCACGAGGTCTGCCCCGTGTTCGTGGACGACGTCCTCGCGCCTCTGGCTGAGGCCCTCGATACCGAGCGCGCGGCGAATATCACCTACACGCTTGCCGGGCCATGCATGACGGTGCGCGAGTTCGCCGAGACCTGCGCTCGCGCCTTCGGCGCGGGAGCGCGGTTGGCGAGCGTGCCCGTGGCGGCGGTCAGGGTCGGTGCGGCGGTGGCGCGCGTCGTCCCGCTGCCGATCTACCCGGACCAGCTGGCGCGATTGCGCGCTCCAAAGCCCCACGGCTCCCAGGAGGCCAACGAGAAGCTCGGCTTCGCGCCACGCGACCTGCTCGCCGGCCTCGAGGCGTGCGGCGCCAGCAAATCGTAGCCTCCACGCCGGGGACCAGCCGGTAGGTTCTCGCGGTCACGGCACCCGAAGAGGGAGGGAAGATGGATGCGGAGCGCCTCAAGCAGATTCCGCTGTTCTCGTCGGTCTCCGACGAGGAGCTAAGGACGATCGCTCCGTTCGCGGAGGAGGTCTCCGTGGAGGAGGGCACGGAGCTCGTCAAGGAGGGCCAGTTCTCCTATGAGTTCTTCTCGATCGAGGAGGGGCAGGCCGAGGTGACGCGCGGGGGCGAGCACGTCGCCGACCTCGGCCCAGGCGACTTCTTCGGGGAGATCGGGCTGCTGGAGAAAGACCTGCGCACCGCCACCGTGGTGGCGAAGTCGCGGATGCGCCTGATCACGCTCACCGGCTGGGACATGAAGCGCCTCGAGCGAAACATCCCCGAGGCCGTCGAGGAGATCCGCCGGGTGCTGGAGGAACGGCGCTCCGGCGCCGGATAGCCGCCCCGGCCCGCCGCGCCATCGCGGCTGCGTCGTTGGCGGGGATGGTCGTCTGCAGCTTCATCGTCGTCACGTCGGCCGCCTCCCAGCCGCAGTGGCTGGTCCCGGCGCGGCTCGGAGGATTTCCCGAGTGGCTGCGCGGTCCGTTGAGCGGCGCCGGCTACGTCCTGCCGCCGGACCGGTTCGGGATCGTGTTCCTGGCGATGACCGCGTGCTACCTGGTCGCGCTGGCCACCGCGCCGGCGCTGTCGGCACGCCTGGTCCTCGGCTCGATCGTCGCCCTGCACGCGCTGTTCCTGCTCGGTCCGCCGCTGATCTCCTCGGACGTGTTCGGCTACCTGGACTGGGCACGGATGGGAGCGCTTCACGGCCTCAACCCCTACGTCACCGACTCGGGCGCAGTGGTCTCCGATCCCGTCTACGGCTTCGTGCGCTGGGAGAGCCTCACGTCGCCCTACGGGCCGCTCTTCACGCTCGGCACCTACGCGCTGGTCCCACTCGGGCTGCCCGCCTCCTACTGGGCGCTCAAGCTGCTCACCGTCGGCGCGAGCCTCGGTTGCGTGGCGCTGATCTGGCGCTGCGCCGAGGCGCTCGCGCTGCCACCCAAGCCCGCGGTGCTGCTCTACGGCCTCAACCCGGCTGTGCTGCTCTACACCGTCGGGGGCTTTCACAACGACGCGCTGATGATGCTCGCGGTGATGGCCTCGATCCACCTCGTGGTCACCGCTCGCGAGCGCGCCGGGGCGGTGATGGGCGCCGCGGCGGTGGCGATCAAGTCCTCGGCGGGGCTGGTGATGCCGTTCATGCTGATCGGCGTGCGCGAGCGGCGGCGCTGGCTCGTCGCGGCGCTGGGAGCGGGAGTCGTCGTCGTCGCCGTCGCGCTGATCGCGTTCGGCCCCAGCGCGCTGGACTTCCTCAACGTCCTGGGCACCCAGCAGAAGCTCAACTCGGGGTCCAGCGTCCCGGCCCAGCTGGGCGCGTGGCTGGGGTGGACGGGCTCGCCCACCGGGGTGCGGATCGTCTTCTCGACGCTGGGCGTCTCCGCGATCGTCTTCTGTCTCGTCCGCGCCGCGCGCGGAGCGGACTGGATCACCTCGGCCGGGTGGGCGACGCTGTCGCTGCTGGTCACCACGTCGTGGCTGCTGGCGTGGTACATCGTGTGGCTCGTGCCGCTGGCGGCCCTCTCGCGCAGCCGCGCGCTGCGTCTCGGCGCCGTCGCAATGACGCTCTTCGTGATCTTCGTCCGCGTCTTCCCGATCTACGACTAGCGTGCGGACCTCCAGACTGTGGATCACGGCGGCGGTCATCGCCGCGCTCGTCGTCTCGCTCGGCGCGAGCGGCTGCGCGCGCGAGCCGACGCCGACGCCCCGGCCGCTGCTCCAGCGCGAGCTCTCCCGCGCGTTCAAGCGCGCCTTCGACGCCGAGCAGCGGATGCGGACCGGCCGGTCGCAGACCAAGCTCGTGAAGGAGGCGCGAGCGCGCTGCGCACCGCGGGGGCCCGACCCGCGCGAGCGCCGTGAGTGGCCGTGGCGCTGCCGCATCCGCTATCTCTCGCGCGCGGGCACCACGGGGCAGGCTCGCTACGACGTCCGCGTCGATCCGCGCGGCTGCTTCTCCGCCTCCTCCGGCGACTACCCGCCCGTCATCTTCGAGCGCGCGATCGGCCGGCGCTCGCGCAACCCGCTCGCGGAGTTTCGCTCCTGCCCGTAGCGCGGGCCGGAGACCGGGGCGCATCGGTTAGGGTCCGCGCGGCATGACCGTCCTGATCGTCGTCATCGTGCTGCTGGTCGCCCTCGCGCTGGTGGTGGTGCTCATGTACAACCGCCTGGTCCGCCTGCGCAACCGCTGCGAGAACGCGTGGTCGCAGGTGGACGTGCAGCTGCGCCGCCGCTACGACCTGATCCCGAACCTGGTCGAGACGGTCAAGGGCTATGCCAGTCACGAGCGCGCCACCTTCGAGGAGGTGACCAAGGCCCGCGCGGCAGCGCAGCAGGCCGACGGGGTCGCCCAGCAGGCGCAGGCCGAGAACGCGCTGACCGGAGCGATCGGACGCCTGTTCGCGGTCGCCGAGCAGTACCCGGAGCTGCGGGCGACCGAGAACTTCCAGCGCCTCCAGGCCGATCTCACCGACACCGAGCAGAAGATCGCCGTGGCGCGCCAGGTCTACAACGACACGGTGCAGACCTACGACACCGCGATCGAGACCGTTCCGACCAACATCGTGGCGGGGGCCTTCAACTTCGAGGAACGCGCCTACTTCGAGATCGAGGACGCCGCCCGCGCCACTCCGCAGGTGCAGTTTTGACGGACCGCCGGGCGGCGCCGGCCCTCGGGCTGGCGCTGGTGGCGGCTCTCTGCCTCGCGCTTGCCCCAGCGGCTTCGGGCAAGTCATTCGGGCTGCCCGACGCCGACGTGAGGGTGCAGGTCCAGCGCGACGGGTCGCTGCTGGTCACGGAGAACATCACCTTCGCCTACGACGGCTCGTTCACCGGCGTCAATCGCGACATACCCCTGCGCGAGGGCGAGTCAATCGATCGCATCTCGGTCTCCGAGGGCCGCGTGCGCTATCGCCCGGGCGCGTCCGCGGAGCTGGGCTCCTACGGGCCGCCCGGCACGTACGGGACCGACGTCGCTGACGACCGCGTGCGCGTGGTCCTGCACTACAGCGCCTTCAACGAGCAGCGCACGTACACGATCCGCTACCGATTCCGCGGCCTGGCGATCGCCTATGACGACGTCGTTGACGTCAACCTCAAGGTGTGGGGCTCGGAGTGGAAGGTCCCGCTCTCGCGGTTGACCGCGACGGAGGTCCTGCCGGACCCGCGCGCCCCGGTCGGGTCCTTCTTGGTCTTCGGAGCCCCCGAGTTCGTGAAGGGGGACGTGACGCGCCGCCCGGGCCGCGCCTTCCTGCGTGCCCTCGACGTCCCCAAGCAGCAATTCGTCGAGCTGCGCGTGGTCTTCCCGCGCTCCATGCTGACCTCGACCGCAGGCGCCCGGGTGCGCTCGGGCAACGCGCGCGAGCGCATCCGCGAGGAGGTGCGCGCCGACGCCCAGCGCTTCCAGCGCGACCGCGACAGGATCGACTCCGCGATCGACCACCTCCCGCGCACGCTGCTCCTGCTGCTGGCGATCGCCACGCTTCCCGCCGCTGTGCTCGGGGCCGGCATCTGGTGGCTGTTCGGACGCGAGCTCCGCGTCGGCTATGACCGCGAGTACGAGCAGGAGCCGCCGTCCGACCTCCAGCCGGCGCTCGTCTCATGCCTGGTCTCGCAGACCGACGTCGTCGGCTCGATGGAGTTCACCGCGACGCTGTTCGACCTGGTTCGCCGCGGCCGCTACCGCGCGACTCCGGTCACGACGGAGAAGAAGAGCCTCGCCGGCCTGGTCTCCAAGCAGGTCGCCGACCTCGAGCTGGAGATCGGCGACGCCAACCTGGCGCTGGAGTCCTTCGAGCGCCCGGTGGTGACGGTGATCGACGCCACCATCAACGCGGGTACCAAGCGGCTGTCGCAGTTCCGCGACGAGATCTCCAGTCACCGCGAGACCAACTCCAAGCGCTTCAGCGACTTCAAGGAGAAGGTGCAGCAGGAGATCACCCGGCGCCGCTGGCTGGACAGGCGGGGCCTGCTCTTCCTCGTTGGGGGGATCGTCCTCTTCGCGCTCACCGCCTTCCTGCTCATCTACACCGGCGCGTCGGGCTATCGCCAGGCCGCGCCACGCTGGAGCGACGTCGTGAAGATCGCGCTGGGCGTCTGCTGCGCGATCAACGCCGCGATCCTGTTCGCCCTGGTGTTCGCCAACCGCGTCTGGATCCGCCGTCGCCGGCCGATCCAGCAGGAGGCCGTGCGCTGGGAGGCCTTCCGCCGCTACCTCGTCGACTTCCCGCGCCTTCAGGAGGCGCCGCCCGCGACGCTGGAGCTATGGGAGCGCCTGCTGGTCTACGGGATCGCGTTCGGGATCGCCGAGCGCGTGCTCCAGGGAGCCCAGCTGCACATGCCCCCCGAGGTCGTTCAGTCAAGCTCGCTGTACTGGCATGGCGCGAGCGGGGACTTCGGCTCGGGGCCGACCTCGCTGTCGATCGGCGACCTGTCGTCGGGCTTCGGATCGTCGCTGGCTCCGCCCTCGTCCGGCGGCGGGGGAGGGGGCGGCGGGTTCTCCGGCGGCGGAGGGGGCGGCGGCGGAGGGGGCGGCGGCGGCGCCTGGTGAGGGGTCGTATGCTCCACCGCGCATGCCCCCGCAGGCCCACGACCGCCTCGCCGAGCTGATCGTCGGGTTCGGGGCCAACGTCCAGCCCGGCCAGATCGTCGCACTCGGCACCGAGCCCGGCAAGGAGGAGCTCACGCGCGCGATCGCGGAGGCGGCGTATCGCCACGGGGCGAAGTTCGTGGACGTCGCGTCGTTCGACCTCCACGTCAAGCGCGCCCGCCTCCAGCACGCGCCCGACGACACGCTCGACTTCGTTCCCTCGTGGTATGGCGAGCGGATCCTCGCGCTCGGCGAGCAGCGCTGCGCGCGGATCGGGCTCTCGGGCCCCGTGGCGCCGGGCCTGCTCGACGACCTCGATCCCCGACGCGTCGGCCGCGACCAGCTCCCGTTCGTGCGCGAGGCGGGCCGCGTCGTCAACGACCGCACCACCAACTGGACGATCTCCCCGTGCCCGACGGCGGCGTGGGCGCAGCTCGTCCATCCCGACCTCGACGGGGCCGCTGCGCTGGAGCGCCTGTGGGAGCAGGTGGCGCACGTTTGCCGGCTCGACGAGCCCGACCCGGTCACGACGTGGCGCACGCGCCTGGCGACGCTGGTCGAGGCGGCCTCGACGCTGACCGCGAGGCGCTTCGACGCGCTGCACTTCGAGGGCCCGGGCACCGACCTGACCGTCGGGCTGCTGCCGTCCTCCGCGTGGATGGCGGCCTCCTTCAGCACCGTCGACGGGATCGAGCACGTTCCCAACATCCCGACGGAGGAGACGTTCACCACGCCCGACCCGATGCGGGTGGACGGCGTCGTGCGGGCGACCAAGCCGCTCGCGATGGCCGGCACGATCGTGCGCGGCCTCGAGGTGCGCTTCGAGGGCGGCCGGGCGGTGCAGATCGACGCGGAGGCGGGCGCGGAGACGCTGCGGACGACCTGCGCGCGCGACGAAGGCGCGGGGCGGCTGGGGGAGGTGGCGCTGGTCGATCGCGAGGGGCGGATCGGCCCGCTGGACACGGTGTTCTACGACACGCTGCTCGACGAGAACGCCGCCAGCCATGTGGCCTTCGGCAACGCCTACGGCTTCACGGTCGAGGACGAGGCCGACCGCGCCCGCGCGAACGAGAGCGCGATCCACATCGACTTCATGATCGGCTCCGAGGAAGTCGCAGTCCACGGCCTCACCGGCGCGGGCGAGCGCGTGCCGGTCCTGGTCGGCGGCCGCTGGCGGACCTGAGCCGGCGCTCCCGCGGCGATACCCTTCCCGCGCTCGCCGCACGCCACATCCCGGAGAGGTGCCGGAGCGGTTGAACGGGCGCGACTGGAAATCGCGTAACGGGGGTCAACCTCGTTCGAGGGTTCGAATCCCTCCCTCTCCGCTCAAGCCGGCAGGGATTGCTTGCGGCCGCGCAAGCTAAGCGTCCGACGAACCGTCGTCGCCACCCGCCAACCGCAGCATCAAGGAGAGCGACGGCGCGGGGCCCGGCCAGTGCTCTCGGACCAAGCCGGGTCCCGCTCCGCGAAGCACCGTGCGCAGCACGACGACGACGAGGATCACGTCATCGAGCTGCCCGGCGACGGGGATGAAGTCGGGCACGAGGTCGAACGGCAGCGCCAGGTAGGCCACCAGCGCGGCGAGCAGCAGCTTGCGCGGGCGCGTGACGCGCTCGTCGCCGAGAAGCCGCTTGAACAGGACGACGCAATCGGGCACGAAGCCGGCGAGCGCTCGTGCGCCGGATCGCCGGCCGACGACCAGCAGGGAGAGCACGAAGAGCAGGTACAGCGCCAGCCCACCACCGGCGGCGATCAGGAGCCATTCGGGCATGCTGTCAGCATGCAGGGGCGCCCAGAAAGCGGCAAGGGGCTGCGTTCCCGCTCAGCGATCTCGCTTTAGCTGGAGGGCCCGGCCCGGCGCTCACTTCCTCGCCGGCTCGTAGGTGAGGATGACGACGCCGTCCGGCCCGACAGGCCTGGCGTCCGCGAGCTTCAGCGCGGTCTTCTCGCTTCCCTCGCCGAAGAGGCGCTTGCCGCGCCCCAGGACGACCGGGAAGACCATCAGCCGGTACTCGTCTACGAGGTCGTGCTCGGTCAGCGCGTCGACCAGCTGCGCGCTGCCGTTGACCAGGATGTCCTCGTCCGCCTGCTGCTTGAGCTTGGAGACCTCTCCCGCGACGTCGTCCGCGATCACCGTCGAGTTGCTCCACTCGGGCTCGCCCAGCGTCGTCGAGGCGACGAACTTGGGCATCCCGTTGAACTTGTCGGCGAAGTCACCCGACCGCGACGGCCAGGCCTCGGCGAAGCCCTCGTAGGTCACCCGGCCGAGCAGCAGCGCTTCGCTCTGCATCACCTCGTCGAGCTTGAACTTGTCCCCCTCCGGCCCGCGCTCGAACTCGAACGCCCAGCCTCCACGGTCGAACCCTTCGCTTCCGCCCGGATCCTCGATTACGCCGTCCACTGAGATGAACTCGGATACGACTACCTTGGCCACTTCGACCTCCTGTTGTTGTCGGCTGTGCGATTAAAGACGGCCGGACGCGCCGAAATTCAGCGGTTTCTCGGTCCCCGTGGCCATCGCGCGCGCCACGCGGGCGATCAGCGCCTCGGGCTCCTCCGTGATCTGTCGCCACGTGACGCGCATGACGCGCAATCCAATCGCCTGCAGGTCCGCATCGCGCCGTCGGTCACGCTCGAAGGCCGAGGGTGTCGAGTGGAACGCGTACCCATCGACCTCGATCGCCAGACGCTCGGCACGCCACAGGAGGTCGACCTCGTAGCGGCCGACCGCCACGTTGATCTCCGGCGACGGGAGCTGTGCCCTGCGCAGGAGCGCGAGCATCCGCTCCTCGGCCTCCGAGCGCGTCAAGGCCGGGCCTTCCTGTCGACGCAGCATTCCTTCCAGGGCCAGGGCGCCATGCCGGCCAGGCGAGCGGGCCAGCAGCGCGCGCAGATCGTTGGAGCGCACGAGCTTGCGGACGCGCGCCTCGTCGAAGGCGCGCTCCAGCTCGCGTGTGTCGGCCGTCTCGGCGAGATCGAGCAGGGTCCGGGCGGGCGCGGTGACCGGGATGCGCTCGCGCTCGGTCAGGTCGCGCGAGTCGAGTCGTCGCGAGCGGTGCACGCGAATGCCCGGGCGGCGCCCTCCGTTGCGCGCGCAGACCGTGACGTCGACCGCCGCGCCCGCGCCGCCGCCCGGCAAGAGCTCCCACAGCTCGGCAGCCGAGCGGTGGCTGAGCGCGGCGCCCTCGCCGCAGGCCAGGACGGCGGCGAGCTGGCGCGCCAGCGGCGGGGCCGCCCGGTGCCCGACCAGGTACACGCCCCGATGTAGCCGATGCAGGCGGCCCCGCGAGAGCCGGTGCGCTATCGCGCCGCGCCCGAGGCCGCACCGCAGGAGCTGTTCATGCGTGACCACGCCGTACTGAACTCCCGCGACCCCGGCGATCGCCGGATCGCCGCGGCCGAGCGCATGCATGACGCGCCCCACGTCCGCCTCGCCTCGACGTGGTCGCGTATCTGCATGGTCCTCGTGCGGCGCAGCACCCACGGCCGTCGTCGCCGGACGTGGGCTCGGTTGGACATGGTCTACGTGCGCGCCACGACTCACGCCCGTCGAGCGGGCGCGTGTGCCGCGCTGTGCATGGGCGCCGGCGCTCACGCGGCAAAGGATGCGGGGATCGGGCCCACGCCGAACCGGCCGTGCGTCCCTCGTGACCACACCGTGCGTCGTTCGCGCGCCGCCGGGTCACTTCGGGCGCAGCGACTGCCGCGGCGCCCGGGCGACGCGCTACTCGGCGGGCGCCGGGGCCTCGATCGTGGTCGCGAGCACGATGTGGTTGCGCGACACGGCGAGGAACGGGCGCTCCATCGGCTCGCTGGCCTCACCGGCCGCGTTGAGCGCCTGCACCGTCACGTCCGTCAGCGAGATGAAGTCGCGCTCGGACGAGTTGAGGAAGTCGGACACGCGGCTGCGGTAGCCGTCGCGGGGCAGCGTGATGGATCCGGTGATCCGGTAGCGCTCGGTTTCGAGCAGGAGCCGCTCGGAACGGTGCTGCATCACTGTGGAATCTACTGCGGCCACCTGCATGGGTTCGGCCGATACGCGCCGGAACTTGAGCGTCGATGGCCGGTCGCCGCACATTCGGCGTGGCTGTAGGCTCGTAGGCGTGCCACAGGCGGAGCGCGACAGAGCGGTACGGCACCTCGCGGCCCAGCACGCGGTGATGCGGGTGCTGGCCGAGGCCGAGACGCTCGCGGAGGCGACGCCGCGGGTGCTCGAGGCGATCGCCGAGACGCTCGGGTGGTCGCTCGGCGCGATCTGGCTCAAGGACGCCAACTCCGGCGTCCTGTACTGGGTCGAGGACTGGGTGCAGCCGAGCCTGGAAGTGGCCGAGTTCGAGGAGCTGAGCGAGAAGGTGAGCTTTGCGCCCGGCGTCGGGCTTCCCGGGCGCGTGCTCGAGTCGGCTCGCCCTGCGTGGATCGCCGACGTGAGTGCCGACGACAATTTCCCCCGCGCACGTGTTGCGGCCGAGGCCGGCCTGCGCGCGGCATTCGCCTTCCCGATCCACGGCGGGCACGAGATCCTCGGGGTGATCGAGTTCTTCGCCCCTGACGTGCGCGATCCCGACCAGGACGTCCTCGACCTGGTCGAGGCCTTCGGCCGCCAGATCGGTCAGTACGTGGAGCGCAAGCGGGGCGAGACGGCGGTGCGGCGCAGCGAGGCGCTCAAGACGGCGATCCTCGACTCCGCACTGGACTGCGTCATCACGATGGACCACGAGGGTCGCGTCGTGGAGTTCAACCCGGCCGCCGAGCGCACCTTCGGCTACACCCAAGAGGACGCGATCGGGGAGGAGATGGCCAGCCTGATCGTGCCCCATCAGTTCCGCGACGCCCATCGCCGCGCGCTGGCGCGCTACGTCGAGACGGAGGAGCCCACGATCCTCGACTCGAGGCTCGAGCTCATCGGCTTGCGCGCCGACGGAAGCGAGTTCCCGGTCGAGCTGACCGTGACTCGCATCCGGGACACGGATCCGCCGATGTTCACCGGGTACATCCGCGACATCGCCGATCGCCAGCGCGCCGAAGACGAGCGACTCGCCCTGCTCGAGAGCGAGCACGCAGCCCGGCTGGCCGCCGAGGAGGCGGAGCGCCGGTCGAGCGCGATCGCGCAGACGCTCCAGCAGAGCCTGCTTCCGCCGCACCTGCCGGAGATCGCCGGGGTGGAGACCGCAAGCTTCTTCTGCGCCGCGGGGGCGGGGAACCAGGTAGGCGGCGACTTCTACGACCTCTTCTACACCGGCCAGGCCGGGTGGGTGGCCGTGATCGGGGACGTTTGCGGAAAGGGCCCGGAGGCCGCTGCGCTCACGGCGCTGATGCGCTACACCCTGCGCGCCGCCGCGATGCGCGAGGGGTCTCCGCGCCTGGTCCTGGAGCGACTCAACCAGGCGGTGCTCCAGCAGCGGCCGGCGCCGGACTTCTGCACTGTCGCCTACGCCGCGCTCGAGGTGCACGTCGGGAGGGTGATCGTCAACCTGGCCTGCGGCGGCCACCCGCTCCCGCTCGTGCTGCGAACTGACGGGACGGTCGAGCCCGTGGGCGCCCACGGGACGCTGATCGGAGTCAGCGCCGACCTCAACATCGGCGACGAGTCGGCGGAGCTGGGCCCCGGCGATGCGCTGGTGCTGTATACGGACGGGCTGACCGAGCTGCGCACGCCCGAGGGCCTGCTCGGCCCCGGCGGACTGGCGGCCACCCTGGGGGAATGCCGGGGAAGGACCGCGCAGGGGATCGTCGATCACCTCGAGGAGTGCGTGATCAACGCCTCCAGCAACGTCGCGCGCGACGACATCGCGATCGTCGTGCTGCGGGCGGTGGCCGAGTGATGAGACACGCCGGCGTTTCATCCACCCTCCAACCGGTGAGTAGGTAGTCGTGAGGCGCAGAGCGATCCTTCCCGCGCTGGTCGCCCTCGTGCTGGCGGGGGTCGGCGGCGGCTGCGGCCAGGACAAGACGGAGCCGACCGACACCCCCGGAAACGCCGAGCGCCAGCCCCAGCCGTGCGAGAGCCGGCCGCCCAGCTCGGTTGACGACGGGACCAACGACGACCAGGGCGGCTCTACGCCGGGCACGAATCCGTGCCACGGACCGGGTTCCTGACGCCTGGGACAAGCGCCTGCGCGCCAAGCGGGTGCGCTCGGGCATCCGCTCGCACCGCGGCCGCGTAGGCCCTCAGAGCAACCAAAGCTAACGCGGCTGACGTCGCCGCGGAGGAGGACACATGTCAGAGGCCCTCAACCTCGTCTATCAGACGGTCGACGAGACGCATTCCGGCGAGTCGGCGCATACGCGGCGGCAGCTGGTCAAGGGAGCGGCGGCGACCGTCGGGGGCATGGGCCTTCTGGCCATGCTGCCCGATGAGTCCCAGGCCGCCTTCGGCGACCCCCAGACGATCCTCAACGTGGCGGCCACGGCCGAGGTACTGGCGACGATCGTCAACACCGTGGGCTCCGAGAAGGTCGACCTCGGGGACGACGTAACCAAGCGCAACGTCAAGTCGGCGGCGCGCGAGGAGCTCCAGCACTACAACGTGCTGGTCTCCAGCGGAGTCGGCGGCAAGCCGCTGACCAAGCGGATCTGGGTGCCCGACGCGGTGTTCTCCAGCCGCACGAAGCTGCTGGAGACGCTCGAGGTCGGCGATCAGATCTTCATCAACGCCTACCTGATCGGCACGTCGGTGTTCGGCTACATGCGCAAGGGCTACCTTGCCCGAGTCACGGCCGAGTTCATGGGCGTGGAGGCCGTGCACCGGGCGCTGGCCCGCCAGTCGCTGGGCAAGCTCGGCAACGACCGCGTGTTCATGAAGTTCCACCAGCAGGAGCGCTACAACAACGGCTCTCCCAACCAGGGCCAGGCCGGTTTCTCGAACATCCTCGGTGCCGTCACGCAGCTCAAGGCGGCTGGCTTCGGCTTCGGGGCCCAGGGAGCGACGCCGGGCAACTTCTACGAGTTCGACCAGGTCAGCCAGCGCACGCCGAACGACCCGGCGCTCAACACGTTCAGCCCGGCCTAGCGCAGGCGACGCCGGTAGACGCAACGCGGGGCCGCCTCCGGGCGGCCTCGCGCGCGTTGTAGGCTCGCGGCAGTGAGCCGCAATGACGACGACGACTGGGTTGGCACACCGCCTGAAGGCCATCACACTCGCGACCGCGCCAAGCCGGAGTTCTGGGCGAATCAGCGTCCGGTCAGCTTCGTCGCCGCCGGCATCGCCGTGGTCGTGGTCGTCCTGGTGATCGCGGCGCTGCTGAGCTGAGCGGCGGCGATCGGCGCCGGCTAGAGCCGATCGGCCGGCGCGGCCTCGCCGCCCTCGCCGTGGTGCACGTCGAGGTCGCCGGCGAGCGTTCGGTCAACGAGCTCCTTGTCTGGGTCGGTGGTAACGATGTGGAAGCGGTTACCCGCTTGGTCAGAGCACTATCCCGGTGACCGCGGGCGGGCCGTCGAGGTTACGCACGCACGGAGGCTTCACGCGTCGCTAGTCGGCTGGGACGGCGTGGCCCAACTGGCTGCGCAGGCGTTCGCGCGGCTCGGCAAAGCGCAGCACCTCGTAGGTGATCAGCGCCGCGAGGACCGCCGCGAGGATGCCCAGCGTGGCCAGCGACGGGAGCTCGAGCGCCGCGGGCACCAGCGCTGGCAGCAGGATTGCGCAGGCCAGTCGCTGGCGGTTGAGCGTGTGGATGTTGCGCAGGCGGAAGGCAACGTGCGCCAGCAGGTACATCGAGGTGCCGCCGAGCAGGGCCACCGCGGGCACGAGCTTCAGCGGGTCCTCGACTTCCCCGAGCGTCTTCTTCATCCCCAGTGCGAGCAGCACGATGCCGGCGACCATCGGGAAGTGCAGGTAGGAGTAGGAATCGCGCGCGATCTCGTTGCGCTCGCGTCCCGCAGCCGCATTGGACAGGTGCCGCTCCGCGACCAGGGCGACCACGTCGAAGTACAGCCACCACAGCGCCGTCGCCACGACGGTCCCCAGGACCGCCGCGCCGACCACTCCGGCGTCCACGCCGATCTCGGCGCCCGCGCCGATCGCGACGATCGACTCGCCCAGCGCGATGATCACGATCAGTCCGTGGCGCTCGGCGAAGTGACCGGGAACGAGCGTCCAGCCCTCGGCGCCGAAGAAGTAGGGCCCGGCCATGTCGAGCAGGAGCGCGACGGCCCACAGCGCACCCTGGAGCGCACCGTCGGTGAACGCGGCGGCCACCAGCAGGCCCACCCCCACCGCCGTGCTGCCGGCCAGTCCGAGGACCGACTGGCGCAGCGCCGGGTCGCCGCGGCTGGCTACGCCGAAGAGCAGGATCTGAGCGGCGCGCACCACGGCGTAGGCGCTCGCGAACAGCAGCGCGGAGTCGTCGAAGGCCTCCGGCACGCACAGGGCCGCGACGAGCAGCGCGGCCATCGCGGCGAACAGGGTCACGCGCACGAGGCCGTCCTCGGGGTCCACCACGCTGGTCAGCCACGCGTAGCCCACCCATGACCACCACAGGACGCCGAGGATCAGCAGTCCCTTGGCCAGTCCCTCCCAGGTCGGCTGCTACGCCATCAGCGCCGTGCACTGCGTCAGCGCCAGGACGAAGACCAGGTCGAAGAACAGCTCGAGCGGGGTGACGCGGGCCTCCTCGCGGCGGGCAGCGGTCAGGTGCGGGGCGCGGATGGGGGCCGGGCTCACCGCGACATCTTGGCAAGTGCGTCGCTCGCGCGGCCATCCTGGTGGCAGCGTGGCTCACGCGCCGGGTGGCGCCTGGCGGCGGTGCGATACTGGCGCGCCCGTGGATGCCCTGGTCACCGACGTGCACATCCGCTGCGCGGTTCATGGGCTGCGCGCCCTGGGGCGCGCCGGACGCACCGTCGTCGCGATGGGGCCGGGCCGGCTGGCTCCCGGGCGCTGGTCCAGCCACGCTGCGGCGCGAGCGATCGCACCGGACGTGGTCCACGATCCCGCCGGCTACGTGGCCGGCGTCGCGCGCGTCGCGCGCGAGCAGGGACCGCTGGTCGTCTATCCCGGCCTCGAGGAGTCGATCGACGCGCTGCTCGACGGTCCCCTGCCTGCGGAGGCGCGCCTGCCGTGGCCGGGGACGGCGCCAGTTCGCGCGGTGCGCGACAAGGCGTCGCTGCCCGGGCTCGCCGCGGCGGCGGGCCTTCGCACTCCGGAGGTCTACGCCCGCGCATCGGCCGGCGAGCTGCTCGCCGACAAGCCGCCGATCCCATGCGTTCTCAAGCCGGTCGGGAAGGGACGCGCGCTGCATGCACCGCAGGTGATCGAGTCCAGCGAGCGCTTCGAGGACATCCTGGCGGCCCTTCCGGCGGACGAGCCCCTCCTGGTACAGGAGCGCATCGCGGGCGAGCTGATGGCGGTCGCCGTCGTGACCGACCGCGATGGCGCGGTCGTGGCGCGCTTCCAGCAGCGCGCTCGGCGCACGTGGCCGCGGGAGGCCGGACCGAGCACGGTCTCCGTCGGCGTGGAGGCGGACCCAGACCTCGTTGGCGCGGCGGCTCGCCTCCTCGCCGAGGCGGGCTACTGGGGCCTCGCCGAGCTCCAGCTCCTCGACGACGGCCGGGCGCCGGCGGTCATCGACGTGAACCCGCGCTTCTACGGGTCGCTGCCGCTTGCGGTCGCCTCGGGCGTCAACCTCCCCGCAGTCTGGCACGCGGTCGCGACGGGTGAGGCCGTCGCGCCGCATGCGCCCTACCGGACAGGAGTGACCTACCGCTGGCTGGAGGGCGATCTTTACAACGCCCTGCACGGAATGCCGCGCGCCGGGTTCGAGCGTGTTCCCGCGCCGCGCGTGGGGGCGATGTGGGCCGGCGACGATCCTGTCGCCAGCACGCTGCTGGCCGGCCGCGCGCTCGGAATCTGGCTCCGGCGGCGCCTCCCGGGCGGACGCGGCTGAGCGATGGGCGCGCCCGGCGCGTTGGTCACGGATGCGGACCTGCGAAACGCCGTGTGGGGCATTCGCGGGCTCGGCCGGGCGGGGGTGCCGGTGCGCGCACTGGCGCCCAGGCCGTCCGCGGCGGGCCTGTGGTCGCGTCACGTGCGGGCACGCGGGTTGGCTTCGAACCCGGCCTTCGCCCCCGATGCCTTCCTCGAGGCGGTCGCGGAGCACGCGCTGCGGGCCGGCCCGCTCGTCACCTACCTCGTGCGGGAGGAGGCGCTGGCCGCCGCGATCGACCGGTGGGGCGACGCGGTGCCCGACGGCGTGCTGCTGCCCTTCGCGGGGCTGGCCTCCGTCGCGCGCCTGCGCGACAAGCGCGAGCTCCCCGCGCTGGGGGCGGCGGCGGGCCTGCCGCCGCCCGCGGTGCTCGCGCAGGGACCGGCCGCCGGCGTGCGCGAGGCGCCGCCGACGCTTCCCTGCGTGGTCAAGCCCGCGGTGGCGGGCGGATCCCTCGCCACCGCGCGCGTGGTCGGATCCGACGCCGAGTGGAAGCAGGTGCTGGGCGGGGTGCGAGCGCAGGAGCCGCTCGTCGTGCAGGAGCTCCTCAACGGGCCGCTCGTCTCGCTCGCGCTCGTGCTCGACCGCGATGGCGAGGTGGTCGCCGCCTTCCAGGAGGAGGCGCAGCGTACCTGGCCGGTGGCGGCGGGCTCGATCGCGCTGTCGCACAGCGTCGCACCGGACCCCGGGCTGGTCGAGCGCGTCGCGACGATGCTGCGCGCAGCCGGCTACTGGGGCCTCGCGCAGGTCGACCTCCTCAACGCCCCCGGCGGACACTCCCTGATCGACGTGAACCCGCGCTTCTACGCCTGCCTGCCGCTGGCGCTCGCCTGCGGGGTGAACCTGCCCGCGGCGTGGCACTGCGTGGCCGTGGGCGAACGGCCTCGCGTGCCGCGTGGCTATCCCGCCGGCGTGCGATACCGGTGGCTCGAGGGTGATCTGTACGCGGCGGCGCGGGGCGCGCGCGAGCGCCTGCGGCCGGCCCGCGCCACGGCCGGAGCGATCTGGGCGCGCGACGATCCCGCTCCCTCGGCGGTGCTGAGCGCCGAGCCGCTCGTGCGCGCGGTTGGCCGCCGCCTTCCCGGGAGACGGCGTGCCTGAGTCCCGCGCGACCGGAGCGCACGCCGCCGGGACGCGCGTCGCCCGCAACACCGCCTTCCGCGCGATCGGCGAGGCGCTGGGAAAGCTGGCGTCGCTGGCGCTGTTCGCGGTGCTGGGGCGATCGATCGGCCAGTCCGGCCTGGGCGCGTTCGTGTTCGCGTTCGCGGTCCTGCAGATCGCGATGGTCCCGGTCGACCTCGGCTATGACCGCTACCTCATACGCCGGTTCGCGCGCGAGCCCGCTGCGGTCCACCACCTGCTCGCGGACGTGGTCGCGCTCAAGCTCATGCGCGCGGTGCCGATCCTCGCCCTCACGGTGGCGGGGCTGTGGCTCCTGGGCGAGGACACCCGGACGCTCTCGATCGTCGCCGCCCTGATGCTGGGGGTGATCGCCGACAGCCTCTCGCGCTCGCTGTTCAGCGTCTTCACGGGGCTCGAGCGCGGCGACATGCTCGCGCTGGCGCTCGTGGTGCAGCGGGTGCTCGGGGCCGCGCTCGGCCTCGCCGCGCTGGCGCTCGGGTACGGGGTGGTCACAGTCGCCGCGACGTACTCGATCGCCGCCGTCGCGGGGGCGATTCTCGCCGCCGGGCTCGTGAGGCGCGTCGCCGGTGGGCTCCCGCGCCGGGTCGACCGCCGCAACTGGAAGGACCTGACGCGCAGCAGCCTCCCCTTTGCCACGCAGGACGTGTTCACGGTGCTGCTGTTCAAGGTCGACGCGGTCATCCTCGCCGCCTTGGCGACCGAGGCGGCGGTGGGTCGCTACGGCGCCGCCTACCGGCTGTTCGAGTCGACGCTGTTCCTGACCTTCGCGCTCGGGGGCGCGTTCGCCCCCATGTACACCTATCTCGGTCCCGACACCGACCCCAGCATCCGCGCCGTGTTCGGCCGGTCGGTCAAGGCGTGCGCGGCGCTGCTGGTCCCTGTCGGCGTCGCGTTCACGGTGCTCGCCGAGCCATTGTGCCGGCTGCTCTTCGGCGAGGACTTCGCGACCGCCGCACGGCCGCTGCGCCTGCTGGGCCCGGTCGTGCCGTTGATCGGGATCGTCACGCTCTCGTCCTCGCTGGTCGTCTCGCGGCGCGATCCGCGCGCGATCGTCGGCCTCACGGCGGTGATGGCGGGCGCGAACGTCCTGCTCAACCTGGCACTGATACCGAGCCTCGTCGATACCGGCGCCGCCCTGGCCATGCTGATCACCGAGGTGCTGTTCTGCGCGGCGGCGCTGCGAATGGCGGCGGCGACGACAGGAGGGCTGCCGTGGATGCGCACGCTGGCGGGCCCGCTGCTGGCCGGCGCGGCGATGGCCGCCGCGATGATCCCGCTGGCAGACCGGCTCGTGCTCGGCGCCGTCGCCGGGAGCCTCGTCTACCTTCTCGTCCTCTTCATGGCCGAGCGAGCGATCAGCCCCGGGGACTTGCGCTTCGCCGCGACGCTCGTGCGGCGCCGTGAGCCGGGGCAGGAGGGAGCACGCCGGTGAGGGAAGCGGCCCGCCTGGTGGACGCGCTGCTCCCCGAGCGCGCGCTGGTCTTCGGCTCGCCGCCGGACAATGCGCGCGACCTCGACCTGCTCGTTCGCCCGGCCGCCGAGGAGGCACTGCTCGCCGGACTGCCGGCGAAGGGTTTCCTGCGGCGCGAGCGTCGTCTCGTGCGCTTCCGGGCGTGCACGGCCGAGGTAGTGGATCTGTTTGCGGCCGCCGGGTGGGACCTCCCGCCCGAAGAGGTCGACGCACTCTTCGCGCGGGCCCGGCCACTGGAGGGGCTCGAACGGCTCGTGCGCCCGGCACCCGAGCACGCGCTGCTGATCCTCGCCCGGCGGGTGAGCGAGGGTGACGGGCGACTGGACCACAAGCTGCGCATGCGCCTCGAGGCCGTCCTCGACGAGGACGATCAGGCGTGGGAGCGCGCGCGAGAGCGCGCTGACGCCTGGCACGCGGTCCTCGCGCTCCAGTACCTCGAGCACCCCTATCGCCGCCGGCTGCGGGTGACGGCGTCGCGGCGCGCCGAAGTACGCGCCGAGCGCCTACGCGCACGGGGCGTGTCGCCGAGGCGGGCCGCGGTGCGTGCGTGGCGCAGCGAGGCTCCTCGCGTTCCGCGCGGGATGCTGATCACGCTGTCCGGGCTGGACGGCAGCGGCAAGAGCACGCAGGCCGACGCGCTGGTCGACGCGCTCGAACGCCTCGGCCATGACCCCGTGCACGAATGGACGCGGGTGACCTTCAATCCCGTACTGAGGGTGATCAGCGCACCGGTGAAGCGGGCAGTGCACTGGGTCTCCGGCGGGCGCGACGCACCGCCCGGCTCGTCGTTCGGGTCCGCCGCCGACCATCCGGCCACGGCGCTGCGCGAGCGCAGCCCCGCGCTCACACAGGTCTGGTCGACCATCGTCGCGGTCGTCAATGGGCTCGCCCAGGCGCGCGCCGCCCGGCGCCATCTGCTCAGCGGACGGATCGTGGTCTTCGATCGCTACACGCTCGACTCCCGGGTGCAGCTCAAGGTGAAGTACGGGGAGCAGCGCTCGTTCGCCCTGCAAACGTGGCTGATCCGCGCGCTGTCGCCGCGCCCGTCGCTGGCGTGGCTCCTGGACGTCAGCCCGGACACCGCGTACCGGCGCAAAGGCGACCACTCGCTCGAAGACTACGAGCGCCAGGCCCGCCTCTACCGCGAGGAGCATCGCCGGCTGGGAGTCGAGCGGCTCGACGGCGAGCGTCCTCGCGAGGAGCTGTGCGAGCACCTCGCCCGCGAGGTGTGGGAGCGGCTGGCCGCTAGGGAGTAGTGGCGGCGCGAGCCGAGCCGGCGCGCTCGCGGCGGCGCGCCAGCCGGGTCCGAACCGCCAGCAGCAGCGCCAGGCCGAACAGCGTCGAGCCGGTCATCTCGAGCACCTCCTCGGGGAGGATCGACCAGCGCGCTACCAGCTTGCCGTCCTCGTACTGGATCTGCTCGAGGATCTGGGCGGCCGACCAGGCCGCCGCGCCGGCGAGCAGGCACAGCTGCGCCGTGCGCTCTCCCCGAAGCAGGAGCAGTGTGGCGAGCCACAGCGCCCCTCCGGCGAGGATCACGGGGGCGTAGAGCAGCTTCCACGGCACGCCCGCGAGCGACTCGAGCCCTTCGTGGATCGCCAGGAGCTCGTCGACCGCCATGAAGGCCAGGAATGCGCCGAACAGCAGCACCGTTCTGCGCTCGCGGCGGCTCGAGGCCACGGCCGCGACGAGGTAGCCGGCGTAGGCAGCCGCCAGCAGGAGGACGCCGGAGAAGAGCGCGGGGACCGAGTACTCCGTGTCGAGCCCCAGGGGGATGGATCGCAGTCCTGTGAAGGCCAGCGCGTCGCCAGGCTTGGCCTGCGAGTACGCCAGTCCGAGCACGCCGAGAAGCGCGATGACGCCGGCGAGCGCGGTCAGGAGGCGCCCGAGGCGGACCTCGGCGGCTACGGCGAGGGCGCGCTCCGAGAAGGATCCGTCCGCCGGCCCGGCCGTTTCAACTGCAGCTTCATCCTGCGCCGGCGCGGAAACCGCGCCCGGGGTCCTCATCGCGGCGCCGACGGCGGGGATGATGCCGCGACCGGCAACGGCCTTGTCGGTCTGGGGGTCGAGCGGTTCCACGGGTCATCGTGTCCATCGACATGCGGAGACGGGTCCTCAAGGGGCACCGCTCAAGTCTAGGTGTGAAGACGGCGTGAAAGGCAGGCGGCCAGGCGACGGGCGGCGGTCGACGCGGCACCGCCCGTCGCGCCTCGCGGCGATCAGTCGCCGGACTCGTACTTGAACGAGATCGCGAGCCGGACCCGGTAGTTCTGGACCTTGCCGTCCGCGATCGTCACGTCCTCTCTGACGACCTCGGCGATGCGCAGGTCGCGGACGGACTTGGCCGCGGTCTCGACGGCGTTGCGCGCGGCCGCTTCCCACGACTCGGTGCTGACCCCGATCACTTCGGTGACGCGATAGACGGCTTCGGCCATGTTCCTGCCTCCTCTGGTGGATGTCGCTTCGACGAGGCTCACCCTCTCACGTCACGAGCGCGGCGACTACCTGTGACCGCGCGCGGCGCGATACTGCTCCCGTGATCGTCGACTGCGCCGTCTACGAGCGTGGCCGAAGGCTCGACGGCGAGCTGCCGCTGGGCCAGGCCTGCGAGGCCAGCCACCGGGACGGAGCCTTCGTCTGGCTGGGAGTCGTCTCGCCCTCCCCCCAGGAGTTCGACGCGATCGCGCGGGAGTTCGACCTGCACGAGCTGGCCGTCGAGGACGCGATCCATGCTCACCAGCGGCCGAAGGTGGAGACGTACGGCGAGACGCTCTTCGTGGTCCTCAAGACCGCGCGCTACGTCGATTCCGAGGAGGTGATCGAGATCGGCGAGATCCTCCTGTTCGTCAATCCGGGCTTCGTCATCTCGGTGCGCCACGGCGAGGCGAGCGCGCTGGCCGAGGTGCGCAGCTGGGTGGAGGGACGGCCGGACCTGGTCGGGCTGGGGACCTCGGCGGTGATGTACGCGATCCTCGACCGCGTCGTCGACGACTACGAGGTGGCAGCACAGGGCGTTGAGGGCGACGTCCAGGAGGTGGAGGAGCAGGTCTTCTCGCCCCACCGAGAGAGTCCCGCGGAGCGGATCTACAAGCTCGAGCGCGAGGTGCTCGACTTTCAGCGCGCGGTCGTCGGGCTCACCGCCCCGGTCGACCAGCTTGCCCGGGGACGCTTCGACGCGATCCCGAGCGGCCTGCACGAGTACTTCCGTGACGTCCACGACCATCTGCTGCGCGTCTCCGCGCGCATCGGGGGCTTCCGCGATCTGCTGACCAGCGCGCTGCACGCCAACCTCAACCAGGTGTCGGTGCGCCAGAACGAGGACATGCGCAAGATCTCGGCGTGGGTGGCGATCCTCGCCGTGCCGACGATGATCGCCGGGGTCTACGGGATGAACTTCGACCACATGCCCGAGCTGCGGTGGCGCTTCGGCTATCCGCTGGTGCTCGCGCTGATCGCCGTCATCTGCGCGCTGCTCTACCGCAGGTTCAAGCGGTCGGGATGGCTGTGAGCGGCGCCCGCGCGCCCCGCGCTCGGCTGGCCGGCGTCCGGGTCCGCCGGGGTTCCGGGCGACTCCGTCTGCTCGCTCGCCTCGTCGGTGGACGTGCCGATGTCCTCCGGCTCAGACGTAACCACCTGACTTTTAGGCGCTGCTAGCGTTATAGGCAGCGATGACGACAAATGGCACGGCTTGGGCCGCCGATCGACGGGTTGCTCTCGATCGACGGGTCGGTTCCGATCGACGAGTAGCTCGGACGAGCGACGGAATCGCCACCGTCCATCCTCTCGACGGCCTCGAGGGCCCGCTCGGGCGGGACGCGGATCGGGCCCGGCGGGCGGAAGCCCGCTCGATTGCCCTGGCTGGGCTGCTGGCCGATGAGCACAAGCGCCGTCGCGAAGTCGAGCGCCAGCGCGACTTGGCGTTCGCCCAACTGCAGGCAGGTCGCCTGAAGAGAAAGGTGCCTTCCTACAGTCGCCGGCGGCGGCGACTGTCGGTCCGATCGATCGCCTCGCGTTTTCGGTAGTCGCCCTTCAGGCTCGAGTCTCCCGCGAGTAGGAGGGGAGAGGACCCGAGAAGGAGAAGCGGCCGCGTGGGCGTGCGATGGTTTAGGCGCTCGACTCCAGGGTCGCAGCGATCTCGTCAAGCGCGGTCTGCTCGGTCTCGCTCACCTGCTTGCCCCCGATTCCCATGACGCCGCCCTCGCGGTGGGCGTTGGCGGCCGCTTCGGCGACGCCCAGCACGAAGCGCTTGTAGGCCTCGACCTCGTCCGGCGTCGCCTTCTGGTCAAGAAGCCCGACGGCTTGGCGAAGGCGCTCCGCGCTCACCGTGCCGATGTCGCCGGCCGACTTGAGCTGCCCCGGATCGATCGCCGGCGGAGACGAAACGATCTCATCGAGCAGCTCGCTCTCCCCGTGCTCCTGGCGGGCCTTGGCATAGGTCTGCCCCATCGCCAGGCTCTCGCGGATCGTGCCTCCGCGCGCCGCGGTCACCACGCGCATCCCCGCCAGCATCGGCGCGGTGACGACGGTGGACCACTCGTCGGCGTTGAAGTCGGCCTTCTTGGTCATTTGCTCTCCTCGCTCAGGAACTGCGGGTCAGGTGTGCGCCAGGGCGTACCCATCGGGAGGAACCCCAATCTGTGGTGAGACCGGGCGCCGGACTCGCGCCGGGGCGTGGAGCGAACCGGCCGCCGAACTCAAGGTTTTCGGTCATTCCGGCGATGACTTGGTGGCCGGCAAACCGCAGGTTGGAGGCACGGACGCATGAGGATCGGTCTGGCGATGGCGCTCGCGACGATGGCGCTCGGGACCGTCGCGGCGAACGCCGCGGCGGAGACGACCGCGTTCGTACCCGAGGCTGATACCTACCTCGACTCGGCGAAATCCTCGTCGTCCTTCGGCTCGGCGCATTCCATGTCCGCCGGTGCCGGGCCCACGCGTCGCTCGTACCTCCGCTTCCGGGTGACCGGCCTCGCCGGCAGGGAGGTCTCGCGCGCGCGGCTGCGGCTCTACAGCACCAAGTCGTCGAAGAAGGGCGGGAGTGTGTGGTCGATCTCGTCCACCGACTGGAGCGAGTCGATCACCTGGAAGGACCGCCCCGCGGTGGACCGCGCGCGGCGGGCGAAATTCGGCATGGTCACGGCCGGCCAGGCATACGAGGTGGACGTCACCGGTGCGGTCCCCGGAGATGGCGTCGTGTCCCTGGCGATCGACTCGCCGAGCTCGGACCGGGTCAAGTGGGCCACGCGCGAGAGCGCACACCCCCCGGAGCTGGTGGTCGACTCGGACGTGGTTCCCGTCCCGACTCAGGTCTCGCTGGTCGCCGACTCGCTCACTGGGTCCAGCGACCCGACCTTCCACGGGGCCCAGCACCGGCTCGCCGTGACCTCCGGCGGGCGCCTGCTCACCCTCTTTGGCCGACACCTCAGCGGCGTGCAGCTCGCCTGGCGCGATCTCGCGGGCAGCTGGCGGACCGACACGACCGGCGCGACGAGCGGCGGAGGGCTGCTGACCGGCACCGGCACCGGCGACTGGCCGGCTTCGATCGCGGTCGCGCGCGACGCTGCCGGGGACGAGCACGCCTGGGTGGTCTGGAGCGGCATGGGCTACACGAAGCTGCGATCCGTGCAGATGGTGCGACTCAGCGATCTCGACTCGCCTTCCGGCCCCACCGTCGGTCCGACGGTCACGCTCGACCCGGCGCCGCTCGGCGCATATCGGCCCGACCTAGCTGTCGAGACGGCGCCCGACGGTGCTCGGAGGTTGAGCGTCACGTGGTCGCGGAGAGTTGCCGAGACCAGCTTCGAGGTGGTGAGCGGGTGGGTGACGGACCTCGACTCCGACGCGCCGAGCGTCGGCTCCCTGAGCACGCTCTACTCCGGCCCCTCGGCCAGCCGCTACGCCACGTCAGAACCGACTCCCGGCGGTACCGCCGTGGTGCTCAAGGGCACGGGCGACCGGATGCGACTGGTGCAGCACTCCGCAGCTGACCCCCTCGACAACTGGACCGCGGGCACGGCCGCGGGCGTGCCCGCCGGTGCCGGCGCCTCGCCGGTGGCCGTGGCGCTCGCCTCGGGCGAGCTGCTGACCACCGTGGAGACGGACACGACCGCCAATTCGGTGAGCGTGCAGCGGTGGACGGCCACCGGCACGCCGGCCGATCCGGAGCTGAGCCTCACCGGATACGCGCAGCCCACGCTCGCCACCGACGGTGTCAACGCATGGCTCGTGATGATCAGGAAGAGCGACGGCTACGTGGTCTCGCGAAAGCTCACCGCCGGCGCCGGGTGGAGCGCCACCGATCGCGTCGAGCTCGACGCGTCCAGCGGCGGGAGCTACGCCTGGCCCAACGCGCTGCGCCGACTCGACACGCGCCTGCGCTTCGTGATCCAGGGACCGGTTGGGCCGACCGCGGACCAACACGCGGTCCTCGCCTTCGACGGCTCGCCCTAGCCGGGCGTCGCCCCTGTTACCTCGGCCCGACGTCGGGATCACGATCGATCTCCTCACCGAGGAGCGCGCCGCCTTCTTAGCTTGCGTGCCTTGGGCCGTTTGGCACTTCGGTCTATGAGGTCGTTTCGGTCCCGCGTGCGGTCGGCCAGCCGCTTGAATCCGACGATGGAGCTGAGGCCTGCGACAAGGAACTCGACGCTGCCGTAGTCGGCCCGCATGGCCCGTTCGGCGACAGTGGCGTAGTCGAGCGGCGGCAGGCCGCCGCGAACGCGGCAAGCGCTCTGATGGGCGCGGCTGGTTTAGCAAACCGCGAACGCGCTGGAAACGCACACTATTCGATCGGTTCTGCTACTTGATTGCTACCGCGATCGACCAGTACCTCTGGGCTGACTGCGGCCCAGCGACGCGTTCGGGACGGTCAGCACGCGCGAGCGCGCGGCGCACTCGGCTGATTCGCAGCTCGGCGATCCGGCCTACCTGTTCCGCGCGAGCGAGACTGGATTCGACAGACAGGAGGGTCAGTAATCGCAGCGGCGGTGCACTAGCCGAAGCGGTGGGTCTCAATGACACCGGCCGCAAGTTCCGCGACGCTCTGCAAGCGGCTCAGGAGTCCGGGTTGCTAGGAACCTGTGCGCACCGCCGGAGTAGGTGCCGTAGAGGATGGTGTCGCAGCAGTGACCACAGCGCAGGCAGCATGGTCGGTGATCGCGGCCGACTGCGACAACCAAGGTCTCGCTCGACTGGCGCTGATCGCTGTTCCCGCCGCGATCATCGCGGCGTACGTCTTCGTCGTGCGAGAAGTGGCACGAGGCCACTCCGGATCAAACGTCGTGCTGATTGCTGTCTACGTGCTCGGAATCGGCCTCGGAGTCGGCGCACTCGTAAAGGACGTGGGCTGGGCCGGTCCCGAAATCGCGTTACTAGCGATTACGTCGGCGGTCGGCGGAAGTCTCATCGGGGCGCTGACCGAGCCGCGTGCGCCCGTCCGCGTAGCGATCATGAGCGCCCTGGGAACCCTGGCGGTGACGCCTGGGGCCGGCGTGCTGTTCTTCTTCATCCTGGGGGTCACCGGAAGCGGCTGCACCGACTGACACGGCGCGGTAGGAGCGTGTTTCGTGCCTACAACGCGAGCGACTCGACGTGGGCGGATCCCTTGATGCCGAGCCTGACGGGCACAGACCCCCCTCGGATCGTCCATTTCACTGACAACGGCAAATGCGATTGTGAGGCATGTTCCGCCGAGCGCGCGGTATCCGCTGCCGAATCGTGAGGTACGGCTAGCACTTGATGGCCCGGGCGTCGCAGCGGTCGGCGCTACCGTCATCCCCAATGCCGTGGCGTCTCAAGACCTTTCTGTGGAGCGTCGCACTGCTTTTCGTGTTCTTGTGGGCCGCTCTTGCGTTCACGATCCTCCCACTCGACCAGGGCGAGCCAGTGTGGGGGAATACCGTGGACGCCGCCCAGAAGGCGATCGCCGCGGTCGCTGTCGTGTTCGCGGTGATCGGTTTCCTTGGAGCGATAAGTCCTGCGAGCGCCCGCCGGAATGAGCGGCGCCTGACGTTCGGTTGCGCAGGCTTCGTCGTCGCGTTCATGGTTTGGACGGCGTGGTTCTTTTCCCTGTTCCTAACCGCCTAAGTAGCCCCTCCGGCGACCCCTCACGCCGCCGTTTGTCGGGACGAGGCGAAGCCGCCCCAGCTCAGGCGCTGACTTTCAGCCGCGCTTTCATCCACGGCCTTGAACAGCAGAAAACCCCGCGATTTGCGGAGCTTTCTTAGTACCGCTACGGGGATTCGAAACGAGAGCGCCCGTCGCCCTCAATCCCTGCTCTAGAGCCAAATCCTGCGTCCTAGCGGGCAATTCGCGCTCGGCGACGATCCGGCTGAGTCCGCTGGAATCCGCTCGGGACGGTGGCCGACTGGCGCGCAACTGGCGCGCACCATGCGCCGCTCTCTAGCTCCTGTGCCGTCGCTCGCGGAGCCACTTTCCTCCGAGAACACCGACTAGCGTGGCGACGGCGGGAGCCAGCGCGTACAGCAAGAGGTTCAGTACCCAGGTGCCACACGGATCGTTGTCCCAACCGATCGTCCCATCCGCGATGCAGTCTCTGACAGCCCACACGCCGATCCCGGCGAACAAGACGAACGCGACTAGAGCGAGCCACGCTTTGCGGGCGATCGCGCCGACGACAACACAAGGCGTGACGGCGAGCGCCAAGACCACCGCCCGAGGGACCCATCGGGCTTCGGCAGCGTCATGGGGGAAAAACACCGCATCTAGGCCGAACCAGGCGCCTACCAACAGGGCGCTGTAGGCAATCGTCCACAGCAGCCCTCTAATCGCTCGATGCTCGATGCGTCAAGGATCGCACCGTTACTCGACCGCCGCCAGCCGCGTCGCGCCGTCGAGCCGGTCGAGGTAGTCGTCCACGAGCCGCGCGGCCTCCGCCTGGCCGCCCGGCATCAGGTGGCCGTAGTGGTCGAACGTCATCGTGATCGAGGCGTGCCCCATGCACGCTTGGATCACCTTTGCGTTGGCACCCGCGGCTCGTGTCCTTCGCTCTCGGATTCTTCGTCGCACGGTGGGCCGTCGTGTGGGCGATAACGGGATTCTGGTTCCTGATCTGGGTTCCGGGCGTATTTCTAGGCGACAAGACCGACGGCGAGCCGTTCCGACCCGAGGCGTATCTCATGATTTTCGGCGCGCTGTCCGCTTACTGCGGCGGACTCGCCGGCATCGGAGCCGTCTCGGCCGATCACGCCGAGATAGTCGTACCGCTCCCCGTCGTGAATGACGGATGCCCTTGCTCGCGAACGACAAGTGAGTAGCAGTCGAGTAGCAGCCGATCACAGAACTCCGCTATTTACAGGGAGTTCGCGATGCATTTGAACCAGCCGCGCCAAGTGCGAGATGCGGAAGCAACTACTCGGGATCGGAGCGCCATTCGACGAGCGGCCGATGTACGGACACGGCAACTTCTGGTGGGGGATCAGTCGCTCGGCGCTTCGCGCGATGCTGCGAACCGCTGGATTCGAGGTGGTGGAGGAGTTCACACGCCGTGACTCGCCTTTCCTGACCGAGCTGGTAGCGAGGCCACTACCGCGTGACCCGCTGATCCCTCCCCTCTCCTACTTTCGTGAGCGGCAAGAAGCCAGGGACAGGGGAGAGGGCCAGCTGCCGTTCGCCGACTTCTACGACCAGTCGGGGGAGAAGGAGTAAGCAGAGCGCGCCCTGCGGGCGCGTATTACGCGATCGGCTCCGCCGACCGCTCTAAGGGGTGGGACTCGCTCGTCGCAGCAAGGCCGGTCACGGCGGTGTCCACGATGAACGTCTCGTCGGGCGTGACGCCCGAGACCGCGAATAAGGCCTCGCTCGACCCGCTCATCAAGCCGGGGGGACGGGAAGCCCCGTTGGACGCGCCGCCGCGGCCGGAACAGCGAGCGCACCGCGAAGTGGCTGGCGGCGAGATGGGAGCTAATAGAGTCTGAGGTCCGATGCGGAACGGAACTATTCGGCCTTCTGTCAATCGGATGCAACGCAACGGCTTCATGGCCATTGGTGCTGTGTTCGTCTTGCTCTGGGGACCCGCGCTGGCGGGCGCGACGATCACACGGCCGCCGCGGCCTGCGGTGGATTTCGGCGGTGCGGGCCTGAGCACTGTCCCGGGCGCGTTTTGCTACGACCAACTCGACGGCACTGGGGTCTGCACCGCCGGCGTAGGAATTCCGTCAACTATCCGGGCGCTGCCGGTGATCTGCCGTGGCCGCGCGCTGATCCGTACCTACATCGCTGCGAGAAGCATCTATCTCTTCTCGCCCGGAAGCGCGCGGCACTTCGCGTATGCGTATGCCTTCCCGTCCCACAAGCTGTGGGCGTTCTACGTTCCTCGGATGCTTCGCGGGACGACGACCATGCTCTTAGACGTGACGTACCCGCGAGGGCAATCGTTCTTCGGCGTCAAGCTCGCTTCTCGCTGCTGGAGTTGAACGACGCCGGAGTAGTTGACCTGACACGGGAGGGTGCGTTTCGAGATGGCAATTTCGGCGCAGTGCGCTAATCAAGGTGGGTTCTTCCCCCGCACCGGCCACGTAGCGCCAGATAGCTGTTTCAGCCCCCCGGGGTTGGCGGCTATCAGCCGCTCCCCGGGCCTCAACTCGCAGCTACTGGCTCTGGACTAGCAGACCTCGGGTCCTCCACTCTCTTTCGGGGGCCACGCCTAAGTTCCTAGCGGCTAATGCCTATGGCGAGTCCGAGGCTGGCAAACAAGAACAGAACGCCCCAGTAGGCCACCAGGCACATCACACTTGCCGTTGCCGCCTTCCACCCCCGCGCGGTCCGACGGGGATTGCTGGAGAACGCGACTAACGCAGCGGTAGCCAGCGTCATTGAGAGCGCCGCGATGGCAAACTGCAAGAGCTTGGCCGGGACGGATAGGGCGCTCTCCGACATGACCGCCAGCGCCCAAAAGAGCGCCAGCGCGGCCCACACCGACACTACAACAGCGACTCCGGTCCCGAGTCTGTTCGACCGCACGTCAGGCTCCTACACCCCATTCGGAGTGCCGTAACCCCGCTCTGCTCTGGACCATCGTGGCCACTGCCACGGTCTGAGCCATCCGGCGACTTCTACCCGATGTGCCGACGAAACGAACGCGGGGGAGGTACGAGCACGTAGCGGCCCGCCGGGGCGGCCGCTACGTGTTTCTCTGGCGCTCGGACCTCATCGAGCCGCGCGAGCGGCGGGTGGGCTGATCGGGCTGGCGTCGGTGATCGTGTTGAGGTTGAAGCGTCGGAATGCCTCGTTCCGCATTTCGCACTTGGCGATGATGTGGTCGCGTTTCAGCTCTGCGATCTCGACTATCCGCTCGGTCCATCGGCCTTCCTTGTCGCGGTAGACGATTCGGCAGGGGGCGTCGTTGAAGAACGCCGTTGTTAGTGCTTCCTGGGTGTGGGACATGTGGGTACTTCCTTTCTGGTTGGTGTTGAAGATCATCGGTCGGCGCTCCTGTGGGCCGCCGCGTTTGCGCTCTCGTCCGCTGCGGCGCTTACGAGGCGCAGCCCGGCCTGGGGGCCGGCGAAGGCGGCTCGCAGGCGGTCGCGGGCGGCGTTCGCCGATGGGTGGCCGTAGGTGCTCATGACGAGAGCGCCGCCGTCGGTGTGGCCGAGCTGGACGGCGACATCCGCGTGGCTTGCGCCCAGCTCCAAGAGGTGCGTGGCGGCGAAGTGGCGCAACTCATAAAAATCCATCGTCTCCCGGCCAGCTGCACAGCGCACCGTGTGCCAGTAGTAGTAGTGGGCGGACTTGCTCAGGCGCTCGCCGTTCTTCGTCGTGAACAGGTAGGGGCTGTCGGCGCGTCGAGGCATCTCTCGCAGTGCGTCGCGGGCCGGGGGCGGCAACAGCACCCGGCGGGTCTGCCCGTTCTTCGGTGTGGTCACCTCTCCGGTTGAGCCGAGGCTCTCGCGGATGTGGACCTCGTCACCGGAGATGTCGCTGTGCTTGAGCATGTACAGCTCGGCGGGGCGAAGTCCGACATAGGCGGCGAAGAGGATGCAGGCGCGGATCGTCGGCCCGTAGGTGCCGTGCACTCTCAGGGCTGTGTTGGCGAGGTCGTGCAGCTCTGCCTCCGTGAGGACTTTGAGGTCGCGCCGCCCGCGTGACTGTTCGAGGCGTAGCTTGGCGAATGGGTTGCTCGGGGCGATCTGCTGGTCCTCGTCCAGGGCGTCGTTGAACATCGCGCGGATCGTCGGCAGGGCCGACCGGTGCTTGAGGGCCCATTCGCGCGCGTGGCGGCGTGTGATGTCGGCGAGCTTGAGCTTGTCGAAGTCGGCGACGAACGGGCCGAGGTCGTACTGGTAGGTCCGGGTAGTCGAAGCGCGGTTGCGCGGGAAGTCGGTCAGCCAGCGCTCGGCGAACTCGGCGCACGTCTCGCTGCTGCGATCGAGCCGGTCCAGGGCCTGGCGTTCGGCCCTGCGGGCTTCGCGCTGCGTGGCGTAGGTTCCGATCCATTCCTGTCGGCCCGCTCGGTAGATGCGGGCGCCGTACTTGTTGCCTCTCTTGAGGATCATGCTGTTCTCCTTTGTGCCAGCCACGCCTCAGCTTCTGAGAGGCGGACCGGCGGTAGCCGTTGGGTAGTTGCTTGGAGGGCATGCCTTCGCGGACCCGCAGCTCGACCCAGCGGGGCGAGTAGCCGAGAACGTCTGCGAGCTGGCGCTTGCTCAGCTCGGGCTCCCAATCGGAGCGGCGGGGGAAAGGAATGACATCGCCCATGCACAGACCATTGGGCGTATTTCACGGCGCACCGGAAAAACATTTCAGAGCCAAAACGCCATAGCCAATCGGCTATGCACATTCTGCCACTAAAGACGGCTCATCTGTATTACGCGGTAGTTCTCCGGGCAGCGGCCCGCACTAAGCTGCGCTGGTGCGGCTTCTGCTGCTCGCTGTCCTGCTGCTGGCCTTGGTGGCCGGTTTGCTGCTTGAGGCGACGGGCTCAAGCGTGGGCGCGTACCTGGCGCTCGCTGCTGTCTTCACACTTGTGGTCTGGCGTCTCCTGAGGTGGCCGTAGTGCTGTTGGTGGTGGTGGAGGTCCTACTGGTCATGCGGTAGCCCGTGCGTTAGTCGCTCTGAGAGCGTCGCAAACGCCGCCTCCGCCGACTCGCCATGAGAGCCGGGGAGGTACGACCAGCCATACCCATGCTCCTCGCTGTCGAGCCAACGCTGAATCGCGAAGTGGTCAGCGCCCTCGTCAATGAGGGCCACTAAGCGCGCGGCTTCGGCCAGGTGTTTCGTGAGCATGGTCCGGTCTTCGGCCCGGCTTGTCTCGTCTAGCGCGGAGGCGAGAACGCGGATATAGCTGGCGACTTCGCGGATTCGTTCTTCCACGCGGCAAGTATCGCGCGCGGCTCGCAGGCGCAGGGTGACAAGCCGTTCGCCGTTCACGCCACGATGGCGAACGGCGCGAACAAGATGCGCTGACCAAGGCGCAGTTATCGCCGACTGGCTATGAATTGGGCGATGGCGGCGAACGATCCTGGCGAGTTGCTGCGCGCGGTTCGGCAGCGGAAGGAGATCAGCCAGAGGGAGCTGAGTGAGTTGGCCGGGACTACGCAGTCCGCGATCTCTCGGCTGGAGAACGGCGCGCGCTCGCCCACCGTCAGACAGCTCGCCAAGCTTCTGGACGCGATGGGCGAAGAGCTGCGCCTCGACTCAACGCCGAAGCAGGGTCGGGCCAGTGGCGGCTGGGGCAACTTGAGGCGGCGCGGCTAGCCCGCGCAGGTCACTCTTCGTCCTCGGCGTCGGCGCGCGGCAGCAGGATCTCCGCGCGCTCGGTCGCGCGAAGGAGCCGGTAATGCGCCGCGCCGGTTAGCTGGCCCAAGACTTCGGGATCGAGGGCGACCCCGGCGAGGGCGTGCATGATGTCGGCCACCAGGCCGTCGAACTCTTCGAAGGTGGGGCCGGGATCGAGCGAGCCCTGAAGGCGGGAGATCAACGAGTTCAGTGCCTTGCGGTACTCGTTCACGGGGCCCGACTCCGAGATCCGGGGCGTGATGTGGGCTGCGGCGAGCATCCCGGCAAGCCGGTCTGCCTCGTCACGCGTCACGGGCGGGCCTCCTGGCCGCTGTCCTACGTCGCGGCGGCTCGCTCTCTCGTCGTCGCTTGCCTGCGGCAGCGCTCCTCCTCGATCGCTGCACCGCCGCGACTCCGGCCAGCTCCGCGAGCTGCGACCAACCGCTCATGCGGGCGCCCACTCCCCATCGAGGCGCACCAGGAGGTCGCCACCCGTGAGGACTCTCACGAGCGCCCACGGCCCCTTGTCCGCGCTGTCGTCTTGCTCTTCTAACCACTCTGCCTTGAGGGCCTGCGTCGCCTCAGTGAGGCTCAAGCCCCAGCCTCGTGAGACCCGCAAAGGGCGGCGGCGCTTGTTGGTCTTGGCTGCGAGTTGTTCTGCGTTCTGTTTGCTCAGGTACCCGGCCATCTGCTTGGCCGAGTAGCTCGCCGACGACAGCGCACCCTCGCCCGCGTCGGACTTGATCTCGCGGATGTCCGTGCACCGTCCGAAGCCAGCAGACCGCGCAAATCCCTTGAGCCGGTTCTTCTCGATGAACTTGCCGGTCTGCAAGACATGCAGATGCAGCGCACCGCGCTTCTGCACCTCCAACACAGCCGCGAACTCACGAAGGAGACCCGCCTTCTTGAGCCGCATCCGCAACCGGTTCCACGCCGTGTAGAAGTCCGAGACTGTCATCGCGCCCGCAGGGCCGTCCGTCAGAGTCATCAAGCGCACACGCTCACCGCGCGCCCAGGCCCGTTCGAGGCCGACCCGGATGACCAGCTCGGCCGCAGCCTTCTTGCGCCACTGACACCAAGAGCAATCCCAGCGCCCGCACGCCATCTGCGCCGCCCGCCCAGTAGCGAGCGACCACATGTAGAGCCCGCGCGTATTCGGACACGCGGACTTGCGGGCTCGCCTCACAGCCTCATGCGCCGAACGGGCGGTTTTTCTTTCGCTAGAAGGGCTCGCTCCGCTCGCCCCAAGGCGAGGCGGGCGCGAAGCGCCCGCTCTACCTCTTGGTGCCGGTCCCGCTCTCGCCATGCCCTGACTTTCGACCCGGCACGCTGCTTGCGCCGAGGTTTCGCTTAGGGTCAGGGCATGGCCGACACAAGCGAGTTCGCCGTATGTGGCGCTTGAGTCAATGGGTACCGCAGGCGGGTGCACGCAGACGGAGTACGCCTTAAAGGGAGGCGGCGCCGTGGCGCGGGTTCGCTACGGCGACGAATCGGAGGACTGGAGCCCTGAAAAGGGTCAGCTCTGTCACGACTGCGGTGTGGCAGCCGGTGAGCTTCATCATCCGGGCTGCGATGTCGAAGTCTGCCGCTTGTGCGGCGGGCAGCTCATCGGCTGCGAATGTCCGTACGCGGACGCCTAACCGCGTTGCTACCGAAACATCGTGCGGCAAACAAAACCGCAGCCCCCAAAGCAGGGGTCAGCATCCTCGGACGGCGGTTTGAGGGCGCGTTTCTCTACCGAGTCAAGCAACGCCTGGACTACCCACGAGCGGTCGTCACCCATCGGATCAGGGGCACGGTCGGCGGGACGCTCATCACCGTCCTAACGCTCCTCTTCGATCTCCGCACACTGAAGCGCTTACGCAACTGGGGGTTGCTGAAGCCGGTTGAGGTCCTTCTACGAGGGGGCTACGTGTTCGTGCCCTACGGGGTCACGCGCGGCAGCCTCTTCTGGACGCGGCACATCGACATCACGGGAGCGCAGACGTACCACGTGATTCGCGGCACGCTGGAGCCGATGGTGCAAGAGGCTCTGCGGCGCACACTGGGAGAAGGGGGGACCTTCTACGACATCGGAGCGAACATCGGCTACTTCTCACTGACGGGAGTCAATCTGGTGGGTCCAGGTGGTCAGGTGGTCGCGGTAGAGCCGGACCCCGCGAACGTCCGCGCCGTCGAGGAGAACGTCCGCCTGAACCGAGTTGAGAACGTGTCCGTCTTTGAGGCGGCGGCCTGCGATCAGTCTGAGCCAGTCGAGTTGGTCCGGGTGGAGGACTCGGGGTGGAGCCACCTAGCGCAAACGGGTGACCACCGAATGCAGGTCGGACGATCCACGGTCGAAGGCATCTCTCTCGACGATCTCGCGTCACGCGACGGCGTGCGCCCGCCCGACGTTGTGAAGATCGACGTTGAGGGCGCGGAGCTACTGGTGCTCCAGGGGATGCCCGAACTTCTACGCGAACGCGGGCCGACGCTCATCATCGAGATGCACGGGCGCAACCGGGAGGTCATCAACTTCCTCCGCGACTTCGACTACAAGGTCGTCAATCTCGACGGGCCGGAAGATCCGGCCACTGCTCCCGACAGCATCCACGTACTCGCTCAGCAATCGAAGCCCGCAAGGCCAGCACCCTAGACAGGCGCAGGGCGGCCCGCCGAGGGCGGGCCGCACCTCTGCCCGTCAGCCGGTTGGGCCCTGCTGCTACCCGGACCGGCGACCGGCTGCTACCGGGTTGTTACCGATCCGAGGGCAAACGAGCGAAGCCCCTCGTGATCCCGTTCGCACCTTTCGCACCTGCAAACGGCGCGAATTCCCCGGCTGGAGGCGAGATTTCGCACCTTTTCGCGGTCGTGCTACTGGATGGGCGCGGCTGGTTTCGAACCAGCGACCTCTCGCGTGTGAAGCGAGCGCTCTCCCACTGAGCTACGCGCCCCGGAGAGGCGAGCGATTCTAGGCGCTAGTCGGCCGGGCCATGGAGCTCGTCGAGCTCGGTCAGGTCGACGGCGTCTCGGGGGCGGGGGCTCGCCCGTTTCATCTGGCGAAGGTGGGGCAGCGAGCACACCGGAGCTTCGACCGACGCATCGATCTCCACCATCAGCCTGTCGGCCTCGAGCTCGGCGAACGGGGGCATGCCCGGCATGCGGTTGAGGACGTGCACCTCTCCGTGCCTCGTCTCCAGCTTCATGCTCGCGGGCCGTGCCAGCAACTGTCCGGTGAGCGACTGCTCGACGGGATGCCGACTGCCGAGCTCGACGAGGACGGCGGCGAGCCGGTCCATGTTCGCAGCGTCCTGATCGGGCACCAGATCGAGGTCGCGCGTCGCGCGAATCACGCCGTGAGCACCCGTCGCGAGCCCTCCGACGACCACGTACCGGATGCCCGCGCGATTGAGTGCGGCGACGACGCGCTCGGGCTGGAACGCCGGCTCAGGGACCACCGTGCCGCGCTCCACCGGCGAAGCGCAGCGCGGCCCGGCTCGCCTCGATCGTCAGCCGCAGCCGCTCCCTCGGCGAGAGCTCGCGGTGGATTGCGATTCGCTCGGCGTCGTTCCACGTCCGGGCAGCAGGGGTTGGTGGCGAGGGGTCGGCCTGCGAGGTCATCGCGAGGCAATTTCTCGCAACTGCCGGACACGCGCACCTGGACGGGGGCGGAGAGATCCAATGCTCATGATCGCCTCCGCCGCTAAGCTCTCGGGCGGACCGTGCTAGGCGGGGAGGTAGCGGTGCCCTGCACCCGCAATCCGCTCTAGCGGGGCTGAATTCCCTCTCGAGGGGTGAGGCTCTTGGGGTCAGCACGCCGACCGAGGCGTCGATGGCCGGGTCCCGCGCGATGCAGGCCCGCGAACCAGGTCAGATCCGGAAGGAAGCAGCCTTAAGCGGTAACCGGTAGGCGCAGCGGGTCAACCCGGTCGGAGCCAAAGCCCGGCGCAGCGCTCGAGGGACCCACTTCGACGGAAGGTGCACGGTCCACTCTTCGGTGCGGCTATTCTCGGGCGCAGCGATGCGCACACGTCATCTCGCCACGGCCGGCACGGCCCTCCTGCTGCTCGCGCTTCTGGTTCTGCCGGCGGGCGCCTCCGCGGCTCCTGGGCCGGCCCGCGCGGCCCAGGCGGGGCCCGGGATCTCCATCCTGGCGACCACGTTCGACCTGCTCTACCCGGGCAGCGCCCAGATCTCCGGCCGCCTGTTCGGCAGCGAGGGGGGAGACGCCGGCGACTCGCTGGTGCTGCTCGCCGACACCGCGCCCTTCGGGACGCTCGTGCCCGTCGCCTCCACGACGACCCAGCCCGACGGCAGCTACACCTTCAGCGTCAAGCCGGCGTTCAACACGCTCTACCAGGTGGTCTCGCAGGACGCGACGATCAAGAGCCCGGGGCGAATCATCTTCGTCGACCCGCTGGTGGGCGGCCGGGTGTTCTCGAACGCCCGGCTGAGGACGGTCACCCTGCTGCACCGGGTCAGCGGGCCGCCGAGCATGCGCGTCGCCCGCCAGGTCGTCTACTACTACTTCCGCGCCTACGGTCGGCCGCTCTACGCGCGCGTGGCCGCCTCCTGCTGCCTGCGCCTGATCCGCCCCGGGGTGATCGAGGTGCGGCGCACGATCCCGGCCCCCACCGTCTCCGGCGAGTACGCCTCCTGCACGGTCCGCCCGCCGGTGCTGAACATGACCCGCCCCGGGCGCCTGGTGGACTGCGGCCGCCTGCGCGTGCCCGCCTCGTTCTTCTAGCCGGACCGGCGAACGGCCGGCTTGGACGCCGGCCGGAGAGGGCCGGGGCGGTTTGTAGACTCAGCCGCCCGTGAGCGACGCGCCCTCCCTCTACCGCCGCCACCGGCCGCGCACCTTCTCCGAGGTGGTCGGCCAGGAGCCGGTGGTCCGCACGCTGCGCAACGCGGTGGAGCAGGGGAAGGTCCACCACGCCTACCTGTTCGTGGGCTCGCGCGGGACCGGGAAGACGTCCATGGCCAAGATCCTCGCGGCCTGCCTGAACTGCGAGCGCGGGCCGACCGTCGAGCCCTGCGGACAGTGCGACTCGTGCCGGTCGATCGCCGCCGCCACGTCGCTGGACGTGATCGAGCTCGATGCCGCCTCCAACAACTCCGTCGACGACATCCGCGAGCTGCGCGAGCGAGTGGGCTTCGCGCCGCTCTCCGGGCGCCACAAGGTCTACATCCTCGACGAGGCGCACATGCTCTCGACCCAGGCCTGGAACGCCTTTCTCAAGACGCTCGAGGAGCCGCCCCCCAACACGATCTTCGTCCTGGCCACCACGGAGGCCCAGAAGGTGCTGCCCACGGTGGTCGACCGCTGCCATCGCTTCGACTTCGCGCGACCGTCGGCCGACGAGATCGCGCGCGTTCTCGAACGGGTGGCCGACGCGGAGGGGATCGACCTGCCCGCCGCGGCCCGCGCGCTGATCGCGCGCAAGGCCACCGGCTCCTTCCGCGACGCGCTGGGAAACCTCGAGCAGCTCGTCACCTACAGCGGCCCGAAGATCGAGCTCGACGACGTGCTATCCGTGCTCGGCGCCGCCGACGCGGAGCTGCTCTTCGAGGCTGCCGACGCCGTCTCCGCCGGTGACGTGCCCCGCGCCCTGCGCGCGGCCGCGCGGCTGGCCGAGACCGGGCGCGATCCGGGCCAATTCTTCCGCGACCTCGAGGAGCACGCTCGCGCGCTGCTGGTCGTGCAGGCGCTGGGCGAGGTGCCGCCCGAGCTGCGCGTGACCGGCGAGCTCGACGCGCGGCTCGCCGGACAGGCCGAGACCGTCGGCCGCGGGGAGGTGGTGCGGCTGCTCGATCTGCTGGCCGAGGGCCTCGAGGCGATGAAGGCGGGAGCCGACGCGCGGACCCAGCTCGAGCTGGTGCTGATGAAGGCCGCCGCGCCGGACCTCGATCCCTCCACTCGCGCCCTGCTGGCGCGCATCGAGCGCCTGGAGGCCCAGCTCGCGTCCGCGGGGGGCGAGCGCACCGTGCGGGCCGTTTCGACGACGCCGGTGGAGCCCGCGGCGCCCGAGCGTCCGGCACCGAGCGCGCCTCCCGCTGCGCCGCCGCCCGAGAACGCGGGTCGCGCCGCCGCCGGCCACGCGGTCGCCGTCGCGGCTGCCGCTGTGGTCGAGGCGGACCCCGCGCCGGAGGCCGAGCCGCCCGTGATCGCCGTGGCCGTCGCCGAGGTCGAGGAAGGCGAGCCTGCGGGCGCCGAGCCCGACGCGCCCCTCGACCTCGACGGGATCCGCTCGCTGTGGCCGGCCGTGATCGAGACCGTCCGCGGCGACAACGCGATGCTGGCCGCTCTGCTGGAGGGCGCGCGCCCGGTGGCGCTCGCCGCCGACGAGCTCAAGCTCGCCTTCGCCGAGTCGGCCGGCTTCCTCAAGCGCAAGGCCGAGAGCGTGACCCACCGCGAGGCGGTGGGGCAGGCGATCCAGACGGTCACGGGACGCCCGCTGCGGCTGGCATACGAGCTCGCGGCCGACGACGGCGCCGAGACGGCCGAGGCCGAGCCCGAGGCGGTGGACCCCGAGGAGATGGTCAGGCGGGTGATGGCGGAGTTCGACGCCGAGGAGCTCCCTCCGGAGGAGGAGGAGAAGCTCTCCCCCGCAACCCAGGAAGGCGCGTGACGCGATGCCTCAGCCACCCAACATGCAGCAGATGCTCAAGCAGGTCCAGAAGATGCAGCAGGACATGATGGCCGCGCAGGAGTCGCTCAAGGACGAGCAGGTCGAGGCCTCGGCGGGAGGGGGGATGGTGAACGTCGTGGTCTCCGGGGACGGAGTCGTCAAGTCGATCAAGATCGATCCGGACGCCGTCGACCCCGAGGACGTCGAGATGCTCGCCGACATGATCCAGGCCGCCGTGAACGAAGGGCTGCGCTCCGCGCAGGAGCTGGCCGCGTCCAAGCTCGGCGGCCTCAGCGGCGGGCTGGGCGACCTGGGCCTGCCCGGGCTCTAGCTCCGGATGTACGCGCCGCCCGTCCAGCGGCTGGTGACCGAGCTGGGCAAGCTGCCGGGCATCGGCAGCCGCACCGCCCAACGGCTGACATTCCACCTGCTGCGCGCAAGCGACGAGGAGGCGCTGGCGCTCGCCGAGGCGATCCGCGAGGTCAAGGCGAAGATCGGCCTGTGCGAGGTCTGCTCCAACCTCGCCGACGGGCCGCGCTGCCGCATCTGCGAGGACACGCGGCGCGACGCGGGGCTGATCTGCGTGGTGGAGGAGCCCGGCGACGTGATCCCGATCGAGCGCACGCACGAGTACCGCGGGCGCTACCACGTGCTCGGCGGTGCGCTGTCGCCGATCGACGGGGTCGACCCGGAGGACCTGCGGATCACCGAGCTCTACGCGCGCGTGGAGGCCGGCGAGGTACGCGAGGTGGTCCTGGCCACCAATCCGACGACCACCGGCGAGGCGACGGCGCTGCACATCGCCGAGGCGCTGCGCGAGCGCGCTCCGCAGGTGACGGTCACGCGGCTGGCCAGCGGACTTCCGGTGGGCGCGGACCTCGAGTACGCGGACGAGGTGACGCTGGGGAAGGCGTTCGTGGGGCGGCGGGCGGTGTAGGACGGCTGGTCATTGAGCCTGGCCAGGCACCAGCCCTCAGTCGTCGGTCCTCAGGCTCGGGGCTACTTCGGTCCGAGGTCGGGGCTTGGGGGGCTGGCGGGCGTCCGGCTCGGGGCGGGGCGTGGCGTTGGCTTGGCGCGCTTGGGCGTTCGCGGTCTCGCCTTGGCCGCCGGCAGGAGGCCGTAGCCGCGCTTGAGCGCGAGGACGCGCTGGACGGAGAGGCTCAGGCGCTCGCGTGAGATCTCTCCACGGCGCACGGCGGCGGTAATCGCCCGGTAGACCTGCTCCTGCTGGGGCCGGCCGCCGGCGACGTAGAGCAGGTCGGCCCCCGCCTTCATCGACATGATCGCCGCGGTGCCGACGTTGCGCCCCAGGACCGGGGCCGTGGAGTTGAGGTCGTCCGTCATCACGACGCCCTTGAAGCCGAGGTCCCGGCGCAGCAGCTTGCCGATCACGTCGGGCAGCGCCACCGCGGGGGTGACCCCGTCGTAGGCGGCGTAGACGGCATTGGAGACGATGACGACGGGGACGCGGGGCGCCACGGCCGCGAACGGCAGCAGGTCTCGCCGGCGCAGGTCGGGGAGAGACTGGCCCACGGTGGCGGTGGCGACGCTGGGGTCCTCGGAGGCGCTGCCCGTCCCCGGGAAGTGACCGACGGCCGAGATCACGCGCCCGCGCCGCCATCCGTCGACTGCCGCTCGGGTCATGGAGGCGACCAGGCGCGGGTCGTCGCCGAAGACCAGGTCCGCGAACGGGCCGACGGCGGTGCCCACGTCGGCGATCGGAGCCAGGGTCATGTTCACGCGCCGGGCGCGCAGGGCGCGCGCGGCGGCCTGCGCCTCGCGCGCCGCGATCGCCGGTCGCCGCGTCTCGCCGACCAGCGGCTGGGGGCGCGGCGGCAGGTCGGGGAACGCCGAGGCTCCGCCTCCGGCCTGGGAGACCGCGATCAGCGGGCGCACGTGCCGCGCCCTGCGGGCGACCACCTCGACCTCGCCGGTGAGCGCCGCGAACTGCGACTCGTCGAGGAAGTTGGCGGGGCCCAGGAGCACGCCGCCCCACGCGCGCGCGCGCAGGCGCGCGAAGAACGGGTCGCGCGGGTAGTAGCCCTCGGCGTCGACGATCATCAGCTGCTGGATCTGCCGGGGGAGGGACAGCCGCGCGGCGGCACGCTGGACGGCGGAGGGCACCGCGAGCGTGGGCCGGCTGTGACGCGAGGACCCCGGCGCGGCGGCCTCCAGCTGCGAGCGCTCGGCGCTCGTGCGCTCGCGCTCGCCTCCGGCCACGATCAGCACGCCGGCGCCGGCGCCGGCGAGCAGGACCGCCGCCACTGCGAGGAGCACCCATCGGGGCTGGCGCCGCAGGGACGCGATGTGCGGCAGGCGCGGTCGTGGCAGGCGCGGTCGCCGGCGCCGCGCGCGGTCCTCCGCGCCGTCGCCAGTACCAGCGCCGGTGCCGCCGCTCTCCGTCGCGTCCTCGGGGTCGTTCGCGCGCGTCTGCGTCCACGCGAAGTCCCACCCGGGATCGGAGCCGGCGGCCTCGTCCTCCGGCGCTTCCTCGCGTTCGGCGGCGTCGTCCTGCGCCTCCTCGCGCTCCGCGCGCCTTCTCAGCCGGCTCACCATCCCTCGTTACCCTTCCCCGCCATGCCCGAGACCGTGGTCATGAAGTTCGGTGGCACCTCCGTCGCCGACGCCGCGCGCCTGAAGCGCGCCGCAGGGCGGATCGTCTCGCGCAAGGACGAGGGCAAGAGGGTAGTCGCCGTGCTCTCCGCGCGTGGCAGCACCACCGACGAGCTGGTGGCGATGGCCGAGGAGGTCTCGCCGCGACCCGACCCGCGCGAGCTCGACATGCTGCTCTCGACCGGAGAGCGCATCTCGTGCGCGCTGTGCGCGATGGCCATCAACGACCTCGGCCACCGCGTGATCTCGCTCACCGGCTCGCAGGCCGGGATAGTCACTGACACGTCGCACACGAAGGCGCGCATTCTCGACGTTCGCGCCGATCGCATCAAGGAGGCACTTGAGAACGACTCGATAGTGCTCGTGGCCGGCTTCCAGGGAGTTTCCACCTCGCGCGACGTCACCACGCTCGGCCGTGGCGGGTCCGACACCACGGCGGTCGCCGTCGCCGCGGCCGTGGAGGCCGACGTGTGCGAGATCTACACGGATGTCGCGGGCGTCTTCAGCGCCGACCCGCGCCTCGTGCCCGATGCGCGCAAGCTGCCGGTCCTCTCCTTCGAGGAGATGCTCGAGATGGCCGCGTCGGGGGCGAAGGTGCTGCAGCTGCGCGCGGTGGAGTATGCGCGCAACCACGGCGTGCGGATCCACTGCCGGTCGTCGTTCGACGATGCCCCCGGTACCGTTGTGGTCTCCCAGGAGGAGACCTTGGAACAGCCGCTCATCACCGCCGTCACCCACTCCACCGAGGAGGCGCGCGTCACCTTGCTCGGAGTGCCCGACGAACCCGGCGTCGCCGGCCGGATCTTCGGCGCGCTCTCGGAGGCAAACGTCAACGTCGACATGATCATCCAGAACGAGCCCGAGAGCGACGGGCGCCAGGCCGACATGTCGTTCACGGTGCCGCGGTCGGACCTGGGGACGGCGCGCCAAACCCTCGACGGGGTGGCCGGACAGCTCGGGATCGACCGGGTCGCCACCGACGAGGCGATGGGGAAGGTCTCCATAGTCGGGGCGGGAATGAAGTCGCACCCGGGCGTCGCCGCGAAGGTGTTCTCGACGCTGGGCGAGCAGGGAATCAACATCGAGATGATCTCCACGTCGCCGATCAAGATCTCGTGCGTGATCGAGGGTCCGCAGGTGCCGCGGGCGGTGCAGGCGCTGCACGCCGCGTTCGAGCTGGGCACCGGCGAGGTGCGTCCGGAGAACCCGTTCGGGGGCGGGGGCGAGCGATGAGCGCGGGGGGCTCGGCCGGCCGCGTGGCGGTCGTCGGCGCGACCGGCGCCGTCGGCTCGACCATGCTCCAGATCCTGCGCGAGCGCCACTTCCCGGCGCAGGAGATCGTCCCGTTCGCGTCGCCGCGCTCCGCCGGCCGCGAGCTCGACGGCGGTCTCGTGGTGCAGACGCTCGGCGACGAGTCGATCGCCGGCTTCGACGTCGCGCTGTTCTCCGCGGGGTCGGACATCTCGCGCGAGTGGGCGCCCCGCTTCGCGCAGGCCGGAGCGGTGGTGGTCGACAACTCCTCGTGCTGGCGCATGGAGCCCGACGTGCCGCTCGTCGTGCCGGAGGTCAACCCGGACGCGATCGAGGAGCATCGCGGGATCGTCGCCAACCCCAACTGCTCGACCATGCAGATGGTCGTCGCGCTCAAGCCGATCCACGATGCCGCGGGAATCGAGCGGATCGTCGTCTCCACCTACCAGTCGACCTCCGGCACCGGCCAGAACGCCGTCGACGAGCTGCTCGCCCAGTCCCACGCGCTGCTGCACGAGGTGGAGCCCCCGGCGCCCGTCGCCTATCCGCATCCGATCGCCTTCAACGTCCTGCCCCACGTGGAGACGTTCAAGGACGGCGACGACTACACGACCGAGGAGCGCAAGATGATGGCCGAGACGCGCAAGATCATGGGGGAGGACTCCCTGCGCATCTCCGCCACCTGCGTGCGCGTCCCGGTCCCCAACTGCCACTCGGAGTCGATCAACCTGCAGACGCGCGAAGAACTCGCCCCCGATGCCTGCCGCGAGCTGCTGGCCGCGGCGCCGGGCGTGACGGTGCTCGACTCGCCGGCCGACGCGATCTACCCGCTGGCCTCCGAGGCGGCCGGCCGCGACGACGTCTTCGTGGGACGAATCCGGCGCGATCCGTCCAACGAGCGCACGCTCAACCTGTGGGTGGTCTCCGACAACCTGCGCAAGGGCGCGGCGACCAACGCCGTCCAGCTCGCCGAGTTGCTCCACGAGCGCGGGCTGATCGGCCAGGACGCCCGCAGCGCCGCCTGAGCGCGCGGCGTCGCGGCGCTAGGACGCAGGAGAAGCCGGCACGCGGAAGAGCTGCGGAAGGCGGGTCGCGAACATCAGGTCGCCCTCCACGCGCAGGCGCCCGGTCATGAAGAGCTCGGGTCCCGCGGCCTGTCCGGCCGCGACCCGCAGGAAGTCAACTGCATCGAGCTCGAGCGTCACGCGGGCCGGATCTTCGGCCGTTCTCCCGGTGCGCGCGCTGCCGTCGGCGATCGCGACGAACCAGCGGTCCGGGTCGCCCTCGGGGCGGCGGATACGCCATTCGATCGTGGTGTTGACGTCCTGCGCTGCGTCGCGATCGAGCTGGCGCGGCATCTGGCGGAAGATCGTGCCGAGCAGCGGCCCCCGGGCAGGGCCGCCGGTCAGTGCGGCGAGTCGCTTGTCGGGCGTCCTCGCCACCCACCACGCGAAGGCCCGCGCCGCGGTTCCGGCCCGGGACTTGCGCTTCTCGTCCGACGCCATCCGGTCCTCGCCTCTACGCCGTGGGCCGGTGGGCGATCGGGCGGGGCCCCGGCTCGCCGGCGGAGAGCTGCGCGAGCTCGCGGCGGGTCTTGACTCCGAGCTTGCGGTAGATGTTGCGCGCGTGCGTGCGCACCGTCTCGACGCCCACGTGCAGCGCGGCCGCGATCTGAGCGTTCGAGTGCCCCTGCTGGAGCAGCTCCAGCACGTCGGCCTCGCGCGGGGTCAGCAGGTCGGGCCCGGGATGCTCGGTCAGCCCGAACTCGCGCGCCGTCTTCGGAAGCACGTGTAGCCCGCGCGAGGCCAGGTGGATCGCGTTGAGGATGTCTCGCGCCTCCGTGTCCTTTGACAGGCAGGCCGTCGCGCCGAAGGCGAGCATCTGGTTGCACTCGGCCGGTGACGGGTGGTTGGCGAGGACGACGAGCCGCGTGCCGGGATGGTCGCGATGCAGCTCGCGCACGTCGATCGGGCTGCGCAACGACCCGAAGTTGACGATCGCCACCTGCGCAGCGTGCGTCTCGAAGGAGCGCCCCAGCTGCGCGTGCGGGACGTCCGCGGCGGCCACCTCGATGTTCGGGTCCTCGTCGATCAGCGCGCGCAGACCGCGCGCGATCAGATCCTCGAAGCGGGCGAGGGTGACGGAGACTGGGCGGTTGGCTTCCATGGCGGCTACGGCTGCGTCTCCCCCGCAAGAACGCCGAAGGCCGCATGGTAGCCGGAAAAGCACAGAAATGGGGGAGATGGCTCTCACCCGTTGTTCACCCGATGCCTCACCCCAAGATCACCCGCGGGAGGGGACGACAGAACGCTGGCGTTCAGGCAACATGCTGTCCACGCTCGCAGTGCGGCCAGGGAGGGGCGCCGGCGACGCGGAAGACAGTTTCCTGGGGCGGAATGGGGTACGCCACTACGAGATGAGGGCCTTCGGGCCCTTTTCTCGTTTAATCAGCCGTTTGCGCGAGCCCCGCGCGGTTCCGCGGGCGTTCTGCGCCGTCCCGGCACTGTGCGTCAAGGCGCTGGCTTGCTTTCGCGCGGCGTCACCGCCGCTTGACCACATGCGCAGCCGCTCGGGCCGCGCCCAAGCGTGCCGGGCGCGCGCCACGCCGGAACCGCCCCGGGCCCGCCGCGCCCGCGCCCCTGGCGTCTAGCCCGCCGCGGCGCCGACGACCGCGTTGGACCAGTCGATCACCGAGGTGGGCTTGACCACGTGCCGGGCCAGCCCGAGCTCGCCGGGATCGAGGCCCAGCGCCAGACCGAGGAGCTGGGGGAGGTGGAGCACCGGCATCCCGATCTCCCGGCCGACGACCCGCTCGGCCAGCGGCTGCTGGAGGTCGAGGTTGAGGTGGCACAGGGGGCAGGGCGTGACCAGGCAGTCCGCGTCGGCGTCGACGGCGTCGGACAGGTGCCGGCCGGCCTGCTTGAGCGAGGCCTCCTTGTTCATCGTGATGATCGGGAAGCCGCAGCACTTGTAGGCGCCCGCGTAGTCGATCACGGTGCCGCCGAGGGCCTCGATGATGCGGTGCAGGTAGGTGTCGCGCGGGTTGGCGGAGTCGATCCCGAGCCGCTCGGTGGGCCGGACGATGTAGCAGCCGTAGAATGGGCCGACCTTGAGGTTCTCGAGCGGGCGCTTGACGCGCGAGCGCAGCTCGTCGAGGCCGATCTCCTCCACCAGCAGCCATGCCAGGTTCTTGTTGACCACGCCCCTGGCGTAGCGCAGCCCCTCGTCACCCAGGTTCCCGTTGATGTGGCGCCGGTAGTCCGACGAGGCGTCGAGGCGCTCCTGGCACTCGCTCATCGAGCCCTGGCAGGTGGAGCAGATGTTCATCATCAGCTCGCCGTCGGTCTGCTGGGCCAGGGCGAAGGTGCGGGCGTTGAGCGTGTCGGCGAGCTCCTGGTTGTGCTCCGCGATCACCCCGGCACCGCAGCAGGCGGCACGGTCGAGCTCGAGCAGCTCGATGTCCAGGAGCGGAGCGACCTTCGCCATCGCTCCGTGCAGCTCGGGGGTGAATCCCCGCGAGACGCAGCCGGGCCAGTAGGCGACCTTCACGGCTGTGCCTCCTTCTCGGCTTCGGCGGGATCGTCCTCGTGGCCGCTGATGTAGAGGTTGAGCTCGACGCGCTCTTCGCGACCCTCGACCTTCTCGAACAGGCGCCGCAGGCCCTTGTAGTCCTTGCGATGGGGGTGCAGGAGCGCCTTGCGGGGCGTGACCTTGCGCCGCATCAGGCCCCGCACCACGACCGGCAGCGAGTCGACCAGCTCGGGGACGGCGCGCGGGTGGAACTTTCCCCCGTAGGAATCGGGGAGCAGGTCGGCCTCGTGGAGCAGGCCGTTGCGCTCGATGTTCTCGACGAACGCCATCACGTGGCGGTGGCCGTTGTTGCGGTCGTCGATGCCGTGGTCGCTGCCGGCGATCCGGCGCAGGCGCATGATCTGGCTCATCGGGGCCACGCCCTTGGGGCAGGCGTCGATGCAGTTGAAGCAGTGGGTGCAGTCGTAGATCCCGTGCGGGTCCTCGGCCAGGTCCTTGAGACGCTCGTAGTGCTGGCCGTCGCGCGGGTCGCCGACGAAGCGGTAGGCCTTGGCCAGCGCCGCGGGGCCGATGAACAGCGGGTCCACCTCCATCGAGAGGCAGTCCGAGACGCAGGCGCCGCACTGGATGCAGGCCATCGACTGCGTGATGTCGACCATGTTCTCGTGCGGGACCACGTACTCGCGCTCCGGCGGGTCGCCCTCGGGCAGCAGCCACGGCGTGACGCGCTCGATCTTCTTCCAGTGGACCGCGTCCATGTCGACGATCAGGTCCTTGATCACCGGCATGTTGCCCATCGGCTCCACCACGATCGCGCCGTCGTCGGCCGAGCGCTCGGCAGCGTGCTCGAGGTGGGTGTTGCAGGCCAGCATTGGCTTGCCGTTGATTCGCACGGCGCACGAGCCGCAGATCGCGGCGCGGCACGAGCAGCGGATGCCGACGCTGCCGTCCTGCTCGCCCTTGACCTTGAGGATGCCCTCGAGCACCGAGCGATGGCCATCGAGCTCGACTTCGAAGTCCTGCCAGTGCGGCGCGTCGCCCGACTCGGGCAGGTAGCGGCGGATCTTCAGCGTGTAGGCGGGCATGGCGCGGTCAGTACGTCCTCTCTTCGGGCTCCCATTGCGTCATCGTGACCGGCGTGTAGGAGACCTCCGGCACGTCGTCGCCGTTGCGCGAGACGTTGATGTGCTTGAGCCACTCGTCGTCGTTGCGCTGCGGGAAGTCGGTCCGGTACTGGGCGCCGCGCGACTCCTTGCGCTCGATCGCCCCGACGACCATCGCCTCGGCGCAGTCGAGCATGTACCCCAGCTCGATCGCGCCGAGCAGGTCCTGGTTGAAGACCGTCCCGCGATCGTCGACGTAGGCTCGCTCGCCCTCCTCCTTGAGTCGCCGCACCACCTCGTGGCACTGGCGCAGGCCGTCGGCGTCCCGGAAGACCGCGCAGTAGCGGTTCATCGTCTCGCCGAGCTCGTCCTTGATCGCCGAGACTCGACGCCCTCCCTGGGCGTCGCGCGCCATGATCGACTCCAGCCACGCGTTCTCGTCCGCCAGCCGGGCGTCCAGGTCGCCGTCGGGCATCGACATCGCCAGCGCGCGCCCTGCCGCGTGCTCGCCCGCGCGCCGGCCGAAGATCAGCGTGTCCAGCAGGGAGTTGGCCCCGAGGCGGTTGCCGCCGTGGACCGAGACGCACGCGCATTCGCCGGCCGCGTAGAGGCCGGGGATGTCGGTCTGGCCGGTCACGTCGGTCTTGATGCCGCCCATGATGTAGTGCTGGCCGGGGCGGATGTGGATCGGCTCGCGTGTGATGTCGACGCCGGCGAAGTCGCGGCCGATGTTGACGATCTCGCGCAGCGCCTCGAGGACGCGCTTGCGATCCACCAGCGTGATATCGAGCGCCAGGCCGCCGTCCTCGTAGCCTCGGCCCTCGTTGATCTCGGTCTGCTCCGCGCGCGAGACGACGTCGCGGGAGGCGAGCTCGAGCTTGTTGGGCGCGTAGGACTCCATGAAGCGATCGCCGTCCTTGTTGAAGAGCTGGGCGCCCTCGCCGCGAGCGCCCTCGGTGATCAGGAAGCCGTTCTCGACCAGCGTGGTCGGGTGGTACTGGACCATCTCCATGTCCATCAAGGGGGCCCCGATGCGGTAGGCCTGGGCGATCCCGTCACCCGTGCAGATCAGTGCGTTGGTGGTCGGCTTGAACGCCTGGCCGGCCCCGCCGGAGGCCTGGATCACCGCCTTCGCGCGGAATGCCTCTGTGCGCCCGTCGCGGATGTTGCGCGCGACCGCGCCGTTGCAGTTTCCGTCTTCGTCCTGGAGCAGCGACGTGGTGAACCACTCCTCGTAGCGGTCGACGGTCTCGTGGTACTTCATCAGCTGCTCGTAGAGGACGTGCAGCAGCGCCTGCCCGGTGATGTCGGCGACGTAGTAGGTGCGGGCCGCCGAGGCGCCGCCGAAGGCGCGAGTGCCGAGATGACCGGTGTCGTCGCGGTGGAAGGTGACGCCGAGATGCTCGAGGTGGAGGATCTCCTCGGGCGCCTCGCGGCACATGATCTCGATCGCGTCCTGGTCGCCGAGGTAGTCCGAGCCCTTGACCGTGTCGAAGGCGTGGGACTCCCACGTGTCCTCCGGGTTGAGCGCCGCGTTTATCCCCCCCGCCGCGGCGTTGGAGTGGGAGCGCACGGGGTGCACCTTGCTCATGATCGCGACCGTCGCCCCGGCGTCCGCGGCGGCCAGCGCGGCGCGCTGGCCGGCCAGTCCGGCGCCGATGATGAGGACGTCGTGGGAGGGCATGGGGGCGCGATCCTAGTGGACGGGTTGGGCGGCGCGACCGCCGCCGGGAACGGACGGATGGCGCCGCAGCGGGCGCACAGCGGGGGAGGCGCCGGTCAGGCGCCCGGGGGCAGGTCCGCAGCCTGGAGGGCGCGGCGGACCTGCTCGATCGTCACCACGCCGCGCAGCACCCCGTCGGGGTCGACTGCCATCAGCGCCCCCGTGTGGCGCAGCGGCTCCGAGCCCAGCAGCGACTCGAGCGGCTGGTCCTGGCCGACCCGCCGCTCGCCCTCGTCGGACTCCATCACGTCGCCGATCGTGCGCTCTCGCGCGGCCGCGCCCACGCCGCTCGCCTGCACGCGCTGCTCGGTGACAAGGCCGACGAAGCGCCCGCCCGGATCGACGACCGGGAACCACGACCAGCGGTAGCGCAGGAAGAACTCGTCGAGCGCGCGCGAGAGAGGCAGGGAGGAGGGGATCGACACCGGCTCGCGGTCCATGATGTCCGCGACGGTGACGCCCTCGATCCGCTCCGAGAACGCCGTCTGGGCCACCGCTCCGCGCGCCGCCTGGCCGAGGAACCAACCGAGCACGATCAGCCAGATGCCGTCGACCAGCGCGCCCCTGATCACGCCGTAGATCCCGAGCCCGATCATCAGGTAGGAGAAGCCCTGCCCGACCGCGGCTGCGGTGCGGGTGGCCTTGAGGCGGTCCCCCGTCAGCTTCCAGGCGGCGGCGCGCGCGATCCGCCCGCCGTCCAGCGGGAACGCGGGGACGAGGTTGAAGACGAATATCACCGCGTTGATCGTCGCCAGCCAGCTCAGCAGCAGCAGCGCCGGGGAGACGCCAGCGTCGCGGGTCAGCGTGGCGGCGTCCCAGAAGGAGTCCGACCCCGCCAGGGCGACCCCGGCGGCCACGCATGCGCCGACGACGGCGAGCGTCACCAGTGGTCCGGCGACGGCGATCTGGAACTCGGTGCCCGGTGAGTCGGCATCGCGTTCGAGCTTGGCCACCCCGCCGAAGAACCACAGGTCGATTCCCGAGGTCCCGATCCCCCGTCGCCGCGCGACCAGCGCGTGGCCGAGCTCGTGCAGGATCAGCGAGGCGAAGAACAGCAGCGCGCTGCCGACCGCGGTGACGTAGGCGACGGTGTCGGAGGAGTCCAGCGTGTCGCGAAACGAGCCCGACAGCACGAAAATGATGAAGAAGAGGACGATGAACCAGCTGGTGTCGACCCCGATCCGGATGCCGAAGATCCGCGCCAGCTGGATCGAGTTGCGCCCGAGCATCGCCCCCATTGGGCCGGTGCTCAAACCCGCGGCCGGTGGCGTTCGACGATCCCAGCGCAGTCCAGGCCGGGCGGCAGCGTGCCGAACGCGCGCCCCCCGTCGCCGGCCAGTCGCGAGGCGCAGAATGCGTCGGCCACGGCGGGCGGCGAGTGGCGCACGAGCAGCGAGCCCTGGAGCGCCAGCGCCATGCGCTCGACGATCCGCCGCGCGCGCGACTCGAGCTCGTCGGGCCACGAGAACTCTGCGCGCAGCTCCGCGGTGAAGGCGTCCAGCCGCGCGTCGGCTCCGGCGGCCCGGTCGACCTCGGACAGGAACGCGTCCAGCGACTCGGGGCTGCGCGCCAGTGCGCGCAGGACGTCGAGGCACATCACGTTCCCCGAGCCCTCCCAGATCGAGGCCAGCGGCATCTCGCGGTAGAGCCGCGGCATCCCGGAGGCCTCGACGTAGCCGTTGCCCCCGAGGCATTCGAGCGCCTCGCCCGCGACCGCCGGCCCGCGCTTGCAGATCCAGTACTTGGCGACCGCGGTCGCCAGGCGCTTGAACAGCGTCTCCTCGCGCGCCGCGCCGTCGCCGGCCGACTCGTCGCCGTCGTAGGCGCGCGCGAGTCGCATCGCGGTCACCGTCGCGGCCTCGGACTCCACGCACAGGTCGGCGAGCACGTTGAGCATCAGCGGCGCGTCGATCAGCGTGCGCCCGAAGGTCGCCCGGTGCGCGGCGTGGTGGGTCGCGTGCTCGACGGCGTGGCGCATCCCCGCGGTCGAGCCCAGGACGCAGTCCAGGCGCGTGTGGTTGACCATCTCGATGATCGTCGGCACGCCGCGGCCCTCCTCGCCCACCATCTGGGCCCAGGCGGCGTCGAACTCGACCTCCGACGAGGCGTTGGAGCGGTTGCCCAGCTTGTCCTTGAGCCGCTGGAGGTGAAGGCGGTTTCGCTCGCCGTCCGGGGTGAAGCGGGGCATCAAAAAGCAGGAGAGCCCGCCGTCGGTTTGGGCGAGGACGAGGAAGACGTCGCACATCGGCGCCGAGCAGAACCACTTGTGGCCGGTGATCTCGTACTCCGCGCCGGGCCCCCCGCCGTTGAGCGGCCGTGCCGCCGTCGTGTTGGCGCGCACGTCGGACCCGCCCTGCTTCTCCGTCATCGCCATCCCCGAGAGCGCTCCGTCCTTGGCGGGAGCCGGGATGAACCGGGGATCGTAGGTGGACGAGGTCAGGCGCGGGAGCCACTCCTCGGCGAGCTCGGGCTGGGCGCGCAGCGCCGGCACGGCGGCGTAGGTCATCGAGATCGGGCACCCGACCCCCGACTCGGGGATCAGCGTGAAGAGGGCCGCGCGCGCCACGTGCGCCCCCGCGCGCGACTCGCGCCACGGCAGCGAGTGCAGCTCGTGCTCGACCGAGATCCGCAGCAGCTCGTGCCACGACGGGTGAAACTCGACCTCGTCGACGCGGTTGCCCCAGCGGTCGTGCGTGTGCAGGCGCGGCGGGTTCTCGTTCGCGGCGGCCGCCATCGCGACGGTCTCCGGGCGACCCGAGACCTCACCGAGCGCGAGCGCCCTGTCGCGTGCCCACTCGGCGCCCTCGCGCGCGAGCGCCTCCTGCAGCGGGCGGTTCTCGGCGAACAGGTTGTGGCCCTCGAGCGGAGGGGCCTGGTTGAGCACCTCGTGGGTGCGCGAGGAGGCGCGGGCGGGTGGCGGGGAGACGGACATGATGAAAACCGGCCCCGCAGACGCTACCGAAGGGCGTAGGCTCGCAGCGCGTGAAACCGCCGCCCCTCCTGTCAGAGCGCCCCCCTGCCGTGCGCGTGGTGCTCGCGAGCGTCGTGCCGCTGGTGTTCGGCGCGATCTGCGGGGTGCTGCTGGGGATCTCCGAACCGGCCTATCTCGTGCTCTCCGTCCTGGCCATCGGCGGCGGCTACTTCGCCGGCCTGGAGCACCCGACGGCTCGGGAGGGCGCCGTGCGCGGCACGATCGGCGGAATGCAGTTCGGCGCGATGATCCTGCTGGTCCACGAGCTGACCGGCAAGGAGGCCAAGGTGCACCTGCCCGACCCGGCCATCTTGCTGGTGGTGTTGACGACGGTGCTCGGCATCGCGCTGGGCTACCTCGGCGGGCGCTCGCGGGCCAAGCGCAGCGCGCGTCGATAGCATCGCGCGCCCCCGACCGTCTCCGTCGAAAGTCTCCGTCGAAAGTCTCCGTCGAAAGTCTCCGTCGAAAGGATCGCTGCGATGGCCCACGAAGTGACCTTCATCCCCGGCGACGGCACGGGCCCCGAGCTCGCCGAGGCGACGCGGCGCGTCCTCGAGGCCACGGGGGTGGAGCTGCAGTGGGACGAGCATCCGGCCGGGGAGGACGTCTACAACGCCGAGGGCACCCCTTTCCCCGAGCGCACGCTGGACTCCGTCAAGCGCACCAGGGTGGGGATCAAGGGACCGACGACGACGCCGGTGGGATCGGGCTTTCGCTCCGTCAACGTGCTCCTGCGCAAGGAGCTCGACCTCTACGCCTGCATTCGCCCCTGCAAGGCCTACGAGGGGGTGCGCACGCGTTTTCCGGAGACCGACATCGTGATTGTGCGCGAGAACACGGAGGACCTCTACGCCGGAATCGAGTACGAGCGCGGCAGCGACGAGAACGCGCAACTGCGCGAGTTCCTGGGCGGCCTGGGCGCGACGATCCGCGACGACGCCGGCATCTCGATCAAGCCGATCTCGGCCTTCGGCTCCGAGCGCATCGTCGAGGCCGCATTCGCATACGCGCGTGAGAACGGCCGGCGCAAGGTGACCGCTGCCCACAAGGCCAACATCATGAAGTTCTCCGACGGCCTGTTCCTGGAGATCGCGCGTCAGGTCGCCGAGCGCCACCCCGACATCGAGTTCGAGGACCGGATCATCGACAACCTCTGCAACCAGCTGGTCTCGCGCCCCGAGGAGTACGACGTGATCGTCCTGCCCAACCTCTACGGCGACATCGTCTCCGACCTCGGCGCGGGGATGATCGGCGGCCTCGGGCTCGCGCCCGGGGGGAACATCGGTACCGAGGCGGCGATGTTCGAGGCCACCCACGGCTCGGCGCCCAAGTACAAGGGCCAGAACAAGGTCAACCCGACGGCGCTGATGCTGTCGGGGATGCTGATGCTGCGCCACCTCGGCGAGCGCGAGGCGGCCGACCGGCTGGAGCGCGCGATCGCCGAGGTGATCCGCAAGGGCGAGAAGGTCACCTACGACCTCAAGCCCACGCGCGACGACCCCACCGCCGTCGGCACCTCCCAGTTCGCCGACGCCGTGATCGAGGAAATGAACGCGGCGGCCTGACGCCCCGCTCAGAGAGGAGCCAGACGACGTGACCAACGCCCAGCCCGTACGCGTGGCCGTGACCGGCGCCGCCGGTCAGATCGGCTACAGCCTCCTGTTCCGCATCGCCAGCGGGTCGATGCTCGGCCGGGACCAGCCGGTGATCCTCCAGCTGCTGGAGATCCCGCCGGCCATGCAGGCGCTGGAGGGGGTCGCGATGGAGCTCGACGACTGCGCGTTCGGCCTGCTCGCCGGCATGGAGCTGACCGACCAGGCGAGCGCCGCCTTCGAGGACGTCGACGTCGCCATGCTGGTGGGCTCGCGCCCGCGCACCAAGGGGATGGAGCGCTCCGAGCTGCTCGAGGCCAATGGGGCGATCTTCACCGAGCAGGGCAAGGCGCTCAACGACAACGCCGGCGACGGCGTGAAGGTCCTGGTGGTGGGCAATCCCGCCAACACCAACTGCCTGATCGCGATGATGAACGCCCCGGACATCCCGGACGAGCGCTTCACCGCGATGACACGGCTCGACCACAACCGCGCGATCGCGCAGCTCGCCGCCAAGGCGGACGCCGGCGTTCCCGAGATCACCAACATGACGATCTGGGGGAATCACTCCGCGACGCAGTACCCCGACATCTTCCACGCGAAGGTGCGGGGAGAGAACGCCGCGGAGACCGTGGACGATCAGGAGTGGCTGGAGAACGACTTCATCCCGACCGTGCAGAAGCGCGGCGCGGCGATCATCGAGGCGCGCGGCGCCTCCAGCGCGGCGTCGGCCGCGTCGGCTGCAGTGGACCACGTGCGCGACTGGGTGAGCGGGACGCCGGACGGCGATTGGGTCTCCATGGCGATCGCGTCCGACGGTTCCTACGGGGTGCAGGAGGGCCTGATCTCCTCGTTTCCCTGCACCTGCTCCGGGGGCGAGCGCAAGATCGTGGAGGGCCTCGAGATCGACTCCTTCTCGCGTCAGCGCATCGACGCGACGGTCGCCGAGCTCGCCGAGGAGCGCGACACCGTCAAGGAGCTGGGCCTGATCGAAGGCTAGGTGGGGCCCCGTGCGTGAGCTCAGCCGGCCGGATGCCAGCCCTTGTCGCGCTTGCGGACCTTCTTGTCCTTCTCGAGCTGCGGCAGAACGCGGTAGAGATAGTTGGGCCCGATGCCCATCTTGCCCGCCAGCTCGGCGATCGTGATGCCGGGGTTCGCCTTCACCAGCCGCTCGGCCTCCGCCGCGCGCGTCCCGGTTCCGCGCGGGCGACCGCGCTTGCCCGCGCCGGTGCGCCGCCGGGCGGTGCCCTTTCGGGGACGAGCGCGTCCGCGCCCCTTCGGCCGGCCGGCCAGGGCGGACGCCGCGGCCTCCAGGCGCTTGACCTCATCACGCAGCTGCGCGAGCCGTTGCTCGATGTCGCGCCGTGCATCATCCACAAAATCAGGCATAGTTGAACCTCCGTGTCAGTCGTGTCGCTTCATCCTTCACCTTAACAGTAAACGTAAGGTGAGCGCATGAGGACGAAGATCACGGTAGTCGGGGCCGGGGGCGTCGGCGCGACGACGGCACAGCGCCTGGCCGAACGCGACCACGCCGACGTCGTGCTGATCGACGCCGCCGAAGGCCTTGCGCGCGGCACTGCGCTGGACATCGCCCAGGCCGGCGCGATCGCCGGCTATGAGCCCTCCGTCTCGGGCGTGTCGGGATGGGAGCGGGCCGCCGGCTCGGAGCTGGTGGTCATCACGGCAGGATCGTCGCGCCGGGGGGGGATGACCCGCGACGACCTCCTGGCGGACAACCGCGGGGTCGTCACCGGCGTCTGCGAGCAGGTGGCCGAGCGCGCGCCCGACGCGGTAGTGATCGTCGTGACCGACCCGGTCGACGCGATGTGCCACGTCGCGCTCGGGGCCACCGCGTTCCCGCGCCAGCGGGTGATCGGGATGGTGGGGATCCTCGACTCCGCGCGCCTGCGGACATTTCTGGCATGGGAGCTCGGCGTCTCGGTCCGCGACGTCTCCGGGCTGGTGCTCGGTGGCCACGGCGACACGATGGTCCCGGTGCTCTCGCATGCCGCAGTCGGCGGAGTCCCGGTCCGCGAGCGCCTGGACGCCGAGCGCCTGGAGACGATCGTCCAGCGCACCCGTGAGGGCGGCGAGGAGGTGGCGGCGCTGCTCGAGCAGGGCGCGGCGTCCCACGCGCCGGCCGCCGCCGTGGTGGAGATGGTCGATGCGATCGTCCTCGACAGGAAGCGTGTGCTGCCCTGCACCGCGCTGTGCCACGGCGAGTACGGGTTCGACCGCCTGTTCGTCGGCGTCCCGGTGAAGCTCGGCAGGGACGGGGTGGAGGAGATCGTCGAGCTCGAGCTTCCCGCGGACGAGCGCGCGCAGCTCGAGCGCTCGGCGGCCGCGGCGCGCGAGCGCGTCGAGGCGCTCGGGCGCGTCTGATCGCGGCCTGGGTGCGTCAGCGCTCGAGCAGGGCCTTGAGCTTGCGCAAAGACGCGTGGGCCTCGCGCTCGGGCACTCCTCCCATCAGCGCGCGGCTCGCAGCGCTGCCCAGCGGCCCGAGCGGAGGCTTGAACTCGTTGCGGTAGGAGAAGTGCGTGCCGCCGTCACGCGGTTCGAGCACGTCGGTGATCGATGCCTTGGACCGCGCGGGCCCGCGCCCCTCCCAGACGGCGCGGTGGGGCGGATCCCACTCGACCACGGTCCAGCGGACCTTGAAGTTGGCGCCGCGGACGCACATCGTCTGCTCGAGGGTCGAGTCGGGGCCGAGCGGGACGTCTGACACCTTGCGCAGGCCGCGATGGATCGTCACCCAGTCCTCGAGGCGCTCGGGGTCCATGACGACGTCCCACACGGACTCGGGCGAGGCGGCGATCTCGATAGTTGCCACGACGACGCTCACTGGCGGCACCGTAGTCGACGCCGCGCGAAGGGCGCGCGTCGCCCCGCGGCCACCGTCAGCGAGCGGCGAGCGGCTCTCGCTCCTCCCACCGGCGCAACGCGTGCTCGACTGCCGCGTCGAAGCGGTGCAGCCGCACGCCGAGCAGCCGCGCGGCGCTGTCGTCGCGGGGGAGGAGGTCGTGCTCGAGGCCCTCCATCAGCGGGCCGATCAGGTCGTGCTCCTCACCGGCGATCGCGGCGGCCACGCGGCTCGCCAAGGGCGTCGCGGTGAAGCGAAGGCGCACGCGTGGGCGCCCGACGACCATCAGGTCGCGAATGCGCTCGACCATCTCCCCGTAGGTCAGGACGTCGGGCCCTGCGATGTCCAGGGAACGGCCCGCGGCCTCCTCCACGGTGACCGCGCGGACGAGCAGCTCGAGCACGTCGCGGCCGTCGATCGGCTGGGTGCGGTTCTCCCGCCACCCGGGCAGCGCAAGCACCGGCACGCGCTCGACCAGCCGCACGAGGAAGCGGAAGGAGCGCGACCCCGCTCCGATCACGATCGACGCTCGCAGCGCGACCGCCTCGCGCACGGCCGCCAGCAGCGTCTCCTCGACCTCGAGCCGGCTGGCCAGGTGGGGGGAGGGGGCCACGTCCTGCGGCACGAGACCGCCCAGGTAGACGATCCGGTTCACCCCCGCACGTGCCGCCGCGGCGGCGAAGTTGTCGGCGGCGCGGCGCTCCCGGTCCGAGAAGAGTTCGCCGTTGAGGGCGCGCTCCATCGAGTGGATCAGGAAGTACGCAGCTTCGACGCCGTCGAGCGCGCGGTCGAGCCCGGCGCCCGAGACGGCGTCGCCCGTGACGGTCTCCACGCCCGCGGCGACGCGGGCAGGGTCGCGCGCGAAGGCGCGCACCTCGTGGCCCTCCTCGGCCAGGCGCGGGATCAGCTCCGAGCCGACGTACCCGGTGGCACCGGTGACGAGGATGCGCATCGCAGCAGGGTACGTTCGCGGCGCCGGGTCGGACGCGCGCCCGCGCGCGATCGCTCGGCGTGAAAGGCGCGGAAAATGCGGGCGCTTCATCGCCGCAGAGCGCAAATCATGCGGTTTTGCAGGCATTTCTTCGCGCGCCGGAAAACTGGTGCGATTTGCGGGAAAGCCACAGGAGACCCCTTGCCCGCGTCTCGCGCGCTTGCTCTAATCCGGCTCGACCGGAGAGGACGCGACGGGCGAGAGGGGAGTCGGATCAAGGATGGCGAAGCGACGGACGTCGGCGGCGAAGGTGACCTGCGAGAACTGCTACTTCCGCCAGAACCTCCTCTGCGCGCTGGCGCTCGACGAGCCCTGCGCCACCTACCGCCCCGCCGGCCCCGACGGGCTTCGCCCACCGCGCCAGATGCGCTTCACGTTCCGCGCGGAGCAGCGAACCAAGGCCGCCTGGGCGTTCCCGACGCCCCAGGAGCAGGCGGCGCTGCACGCCTGAGCGCCCGACCGCCTGAACGCCCGACCGCCTGAGCCGCCGGCCCGGTCAGGTTTCGCCGTCCGCGGCCACCTTCCGCCCGGCGGCGCGCCGCGCGATCCAGTTCGCCCCGGGCGTGTCCGACAGCCCGTGGGCGATGATCGAGCAGAAGACGGCCAGCGCGGCAAGGTTGAAGATCCGCCCGCCGGCCGGGATGGCCGCGGCGAGGACGAGCAGCGAGAAGCGCGCGGGTGACGAGCGCGACCAGGGCCGCGGTGAGTGGCATCGCCAGCACCAGCTTGCGGAAGGGCAGATGCCACTCGCGCTGGAGCATCTCCGCCTCGACGTCGAGCCCGTCTCGGAACAGGATGATCACCAGCGCGACCAGGGCGAGGCTCTCCACGAACCCGCCCTCCGGGTCGAACGAGAGGACCTCGGCGCCGCCCTCGCCGAGCGCGAAGCCGGCGAGCACGAACACCGCGGTCAGCGAGAGAAACGATCGGCGCACGAGGCCCGAGATCAGCGCGCCGAACATCAGCAGCGCGCCGAGCACGAGGAGCGCGGTGGCGAACTCGCCTCCGCCGCCGACCACCGCCGGAAGCTGTTCGTCGACGCTCAGCACGCGAGTAGAGTCTTCCAGCAGAGGAGGAGAGGATCTGGTGTGGATCACGGTTCTGGGAAAAAGCCCGTCCTGGCAGGACGCCGACGGGGCCTGCAGCGGCTACCTCATCGAGGAGGACGGCGTCGCGCTGCTGATGGACTGCGGCAACGGCGTCTTCTCCAAGCTGCGGCGCTATCGCGACTACACGACCGTCGAGGCCGTGGTGATCTCGCACCTGCACGCCGACCACTTCCTCGACCTCGTCCCGTTCGCCTACGCGCTCACCTATGCGCCGCGCCAGCAGCCGGTGCCCGTCGACCGCTGGCCGGGGACCGACACCCCGGCACGCCCGCGGCTGTACGCGCCGGCCGGGGGGCGCGACACGTTTCGCCGCGTGGTCGGGGCGTGGGGGAACGAGGACCTGATCGAGAAGGCCTTCGAGCTCGAGGAGTACGACGCCGGGGAGCCAATCGAGATCGGGACGCTGCGCCTGCGCTTCCACGCCGTCCCGCACTTCCTCACCACGCACGCGATCGAGGTCGCCTCGTCCAACGGCGGCGGGCGCTTCACCTTCGGCGCCGACTGCCGCCCGACCGACGAGTTGACGGACTTCGCGCGGGGCACCGACCTGCTGATGGTCGAGGCGACGCTGCCGCGGCCCGAGCGTGAGGGGGTCCGCGGCCACCTCACGCCGAGCGAGGCGGGCGAGCACGGCCGGCGGGCGGGCGCGCGGCGGCTCGTGATCACCCACATCTCCGATGAGCTCGACGAGCTGTGGGCGCGCGGAGAGGCCGAGCGGACGTTCGGCGGGCCCGTCGAAGTGGCGCGCGAGGGCGCGGTCTACACGCTCTAGGAGGGTGCTGCTCGGGGGAGAGGGTGCTACTCGGCGTCGCGCGCGAACGCGGCGTCGACGATCGCCGAGGCGTCGTCGATTCCGAACTCCTTGACCAGGTAGGCCTCGACGTCCGCCGGCTTGGCGCCGTCGAGGCGAAGCGAGACGGCAAAGGCCTGTACGCACTCGCGCACGAACGGGTCATCGACGTCCGCGACCCCGTGGCCGAGCGCAGGCAGCTCGCGCCGACCGTCCCGGGTCTGGGTCTCGCCGTCCGGGTCGATCGCGTGAAGCTCGGCGCCCTCGGCCTCGATCTCTCCGTCGACCGGAGTCTCGACGGCGGCCTCGAGCAGCGCGAGGAGCCGCTCGCTCCCGGCCTGGGCGCCGTTGGCCTGATCGAGCAGGGTGGCGATCGCCTGGCGAAGCTCGCCCCTTGCCTGGCCCTCGCCGGCGGCGCGGCGCGCGTACTCGGCCTGGTTGACCAGCGCGCGGGCGAGCTGGCCGATCAGGTCCGCCGTCTCGCGCATCGCCGCGCTGGAGCCGGCGGCGACCGCGGGCTCGGGAGCGGGGAAGTCGATGTTTCGCTCGGGCGTCGCCATGGAGGGACTCAGGGGATGTGATCGGCCGTTGCGCACCTGAGCTTTAGGACGGCGGGGGCGCGCGCAGGTTGGCCAGTTGCCTTCGCAGCCGTATCGCACGCGTCTCGCAGGCCCTCCCCGGCCGGTTCGGGCCCCTCGCTAAGGTTGCGCGCGATGTCACCAGAACGCGATCTGTTCGCGAATTTCGAGCGCATGCGCCGCGAGATGGACGAGCTCTTCGGCGACATGTGGGAGCGCACCGGGCTGAGTCCGCGCCGTGCCGGCTTCTCGCCGGCCGTGGACGTCTACTACTGCGGCGAGCCGCCGCGGGCGATCATCAAGGCCGAGCTGTCGGGCATCGAGGCCGACCAGATCGGGATCGAGGTGAGTGGGCGAGAGCTGACCATCACCGGCCTGCGCCGTCCCGCCGAGGCCGAGGGGCGCGTCTACCAGCAGCTCGAGATCGAGCACGGACCGTTCCGGCGCGTGATCGCGCTGGGCGCCGAGGTCCGCGCCGACGAGGCGCGCGCCGTCTACGAGGACGGCATCCTGCGGATCGAGCTCCCGCTCGCGGAGTCCGAGCACAGCAGCCGCCGCGTGCCGATCCAGGCGCCGAGGGGTGAGAAGGGGCGATGATCGACGTCGACGAGGCCGGCGAGTCCCACGAGATCGAGGTTCCTGTCCAGGCCGGGCTCCCGCCCGGACTGCCGGTGCTTCCCCTGCGCGAGACGGTGGCCTTCCCCGACAGCGTCGTGCCCCTCGCGGTCGGCCAGGACCGCTCGGTCAACCTGGTCAACGACGTCCTGGGCGGAAACCGGATGCTGGCGATGGTCGCCTCGCGCGATCCCGAGATCGAGAACCCCGCGCCCGGCGAGCTCTACGACGTCGGCGTCGTCGGCACGATCGCACGGATGCTGCGCGCCCCCGACGGGTCGCTGCGCGTCCTCGTCCAGAGCGGGCAGCGGGTGAGGATCGCGCGCTGGGTGCGCGAGGAGCCGTTCCTCTTCGCCGAGATCGAGGAGGCGCCCGACGTGGTCGAGGAGACGCCCGAGCTGATCGCCCTGATGCGCAACGTGCAGCAGACCTTCTCGGGCATCGTCGAGCAGGTCCCCTACCTGCCCGAGGAGCTCCAGCTCGCCGTCGCCAACCTCGACGATCCAAGCGCGCTCTCGCACCTGATCGCCGGCGCGCTGCGCATCAAGCTCGAGGACAAGCAGGCGCTGCTCGAGGAGGTGGACGTCGGCCGGCGCCTGAGGCGCCTCTCGGAGATCCTGGCCCAGGAGCTCGAGGTGATCTCGATCGGCTCGCGGATCCAGTCCCAGGTCCAGTCGGAGCTCGACAAGTCCCAGCGCGAGTACTTCCTGCGCCAGCAGCTCAAGGCGATCCAGGAGGAGCTCGGCGAGGTCGACGAGATGCAGGCCGAGGCCAACGAGCTGCGCGAGCAGCTCGACGCGATCGAGCTCCCCGAGGAGGTCCGCCGCCAGGCCGACCGCGAGCTCGGCCGCCTGGAGCGCCTGCCTCCGGCGGCCGCCGAGCACGGCGTGATCCGCTCCTACCTGGAGTGGATCGCAGCGCTGCCCTGGGACACCTCGACCCAGGACAACCTCGACCTCGCGCACGCGCGCAAGGTGCTCGACCAGGACCACTACGACATCGAGGCGGTCAAGGACCGCATCCTGGAGTTCCTGGCCGTCCGCAAGCTCAAGCCCGACGCGCGCGGGTCGATCCTGTGCTTCGTCGGCCCGCCCGGCGTGGGCAAGACCTCGCTGGGCAAGTCCATCGCGCGCGCGCTGGAGCGCAAGTTCGAGCGCATCTCGGTCGGCGGCGTGCGCGACGAGTCCGAGATCCGCGGGCACCGTCGCACCTACATCGGCGCGATGCCGGGCACGATCGTCCGCGCGCTGCGCGACGCGGGCGCCAACAACCCGCTGTTCATGATCGACGAGATCGACAAGATGGGCACGGACTACCGGGGCGACCCCGCGAGCGCGATGCTCGAGGTGCTCGACCTCGAGCAGAACGGCTCGTTTCGAGACCACTACCTGGACGTTCCCTTCGACCTGTCCAACGTCATGTTCGTCACGACCGCCAACACGTTGGACACGATCCCCGGCCCGCTGCGCGATCGCATGGAGGTGATCCAGCTCGCGGGCTACACCGAGGAGGAGAAGCTCGAGATCGCGCGCCGCTACCTGGTCCCGCGCCAGATCGAGCGCAACGGGCTGACCAAGGGAAAGATCGACATCGGCGACCCCGCGCTGCGGGCGGTGATCTCCGACTACACGCGCGAGGCGGGCGTGCGCAACCTCGAGCGCGAGATCGGGACCATCTGCCGCAAGGTCGCGCGGCAGGTTGCCGAGGGGAAGGTCAACCGGAAGTTCTCGGTCTCCGAGAAGCGCGCGCGCGAGCTGCTGGGCAAGCGCAAGTTCTTCACCGAGGCGCGTCGGCGCACGCGCCAGCCCGGGGTGGCCACGGGCCTGGCCTGGACCCCGGTGGGCGGCGACGTGCTGTTCGTGGAGGCCACGGCCATGCCGGGCAGCGGGAAGCTCACGATCACCGGGCAGCTCGGCGATGTGATGAAGGAGTCCGCCCAGGCCGCGCTGTCCTACGTGCGCGGCCATGCCCGCGAGCTGGCGCCCGACCTCTCCGAGGACTGGTTCGCCGACCACGACCTGCACGTCCACGTTCCCGCGGGGGCGATACCCAAGGACGGCCCGAGCGCGGGGATCACGATGGCGACCGCGCTGATGTCGCTGATCGCCGGCGAGCCGGTGCGCGACGACGTCGCGATGACCGGCGAGATCACGCTCACCGGCCAGGTGCTCCCGATCGGCGGCCTCAAGGAGAAGGCGCTGGCGGCCCAGCGCAACGGCGTCACCACGGTGATCGCGCCGCGGCTCAACGAGGCCGACGCCGAGGAGATCCCGGAGCATCTGCGCAGGGACCTCGACTTCGTCTTCGTCGACGAGATCGGCGCGGTGTTCGCCACGGCGCTCGAGGCGGCGCCCCGGCCGGCGCGCGTGCGGCGGGCTCGCACGCAGCCGCCGGAGCGCAGGGCGGCGCGCGCCCGCTGACGCTGATCCGGACCGCGGAAGCCGGGTATGCTCAGACGACAAGTCCCCGGTTTCGAGGGAGATCCATGGCAGCAGCACGCAAGAACGCCGCCAAGGCCGCCAAGGCCGCCGGCACGAACCCGTACATCCAGCGCCTCGTGCAGGACGGTCAGCTCCGCGACGACATCCGCGAAGCGATCGACCTGACGCGAAGCGCCTACGACCGCCTGTCGAACGGCAAGAGCCCGACCAAGGCGCTGATGGAGGACAAGAAGCTCCAGCGCGAGATGCGCGAGGCGGCCACGTCGCTGCGCGACGTGGGGCTCACCCTCAGGGACGGTCCGAAGCGCAAGAAGCGGCGTTTCGGGCGTCTGCTGGTGCTGACGATCGTCGGCGCCGGCCTGGCGATGGCGCTCAGCGAGGGCGCGCGCAAGAAGGTGCTGGACACGCTGTTCGGCGCCGAGGAGGAGTTCGACTACACCTCCTCCACCACCCCCTCGACGCCGCCGGAGAAGGTCCCGGCCTAGCGGCGCCCGCAGGGCAGTCGAGCTTGACACGAGGGCGTCCCCGAGGGGGCGCCCTCGTCGTCTTCTGGGGCGAGCGGTTGCGGTCTTAGGCGCTGGCTGGACGGCCAGCTAGCATGGCGGCGATGGAGGCTGCAACTTCCAAGCCGCGCGACCTCGCCGGCGACAAGGCGCAGCGGATCGTCGACGCGATGCGCTCGAGCGTCGCGCGACGCGGCACGGCGGGCTCGACCTTCGACCACGTCGCGCGCGAGGCGGGAGTCTCGCGCGGGCTGCTGCACTACTACTTCGGGACCAAGGAGCGCCTCCTGGTCGAGGTGGTGCGGCGCGACACGGAGCTGCGGATGGAGATGCTCGGTGGGGCGCTGGCCGAGGCGCACACCGCCGATGACTTCGTCGACGCGCTGGTCTCCTCCCTCGAGGATCTCGTGGCCCATGATCCCGACTTCGTCACGCTGGTCTTCGAGCTGTTCGCAGTCGCGCGACGCAACGACGAGATCCGGACGGAGGTCGCCGAGCTGACGCGGCGCACGCGCGAGCACGTTGGCGCACTGCTCGAGGCCAAGCAGCGCGAGGGCGTCGTGAAGCTCCACGACGAGCCCGAGGCGGTGGCGACGGTCCTGTTCGTGCTGGCCGACGGCGTCGCGATGCGGATGCTGCTCGAGCCCGAGCGCGACTTTCGCGCGACGCTGCGCGCCGGCATCACCTGTGCCCGCGCTCTGCTGACCGACCGCGTGTGACGCTTCTCACAGCCCGTGCGCCCGGTGCGCGCTTCGATCGCAGGCCCTGCACTTTGGCTGGCGGGCCAGCCAGCGCGATCGAGGAGGAGCGGCGATGCGCAGAGCGATGATCGGCCTCGACGGGTTCCTGCGGCGCCGGCGCTGGCTGGTGCTCGCGCTGTGGGTGGCGGTGCTGGCGGCCGCGGCGCCGTTCGCGGTGCGCCAGTCCGAGCATCTCAGCGGCGGCGGGTTCGACGTCTCGGGCGCCCAGTCGCAGGCCGTCGTCAACGCTGTCGCCGCGGACTTCCCCGGCGTCGAGCCCTCCCAGCTGGGGGTCGTGGTCGCGCCCCGCGCGGGCGCGACCGTCGAGCAGCGGCGCGCGGCGGTGCGGCGCATCGGGCGCGCGGCGGCGCAGGCCCCCGACGTGACGCTGACCGCGCCGGCGCGAGCGGCCGCCCTACGCGCCGCCGGCGCGCGGCGGGACTTCGTGATCCCGCTGCGCCTGACGGTGGCCGAGGACGACGCGCAGGAGGTCGCCACCGACCTGCGCGAGCGTCTCGGGATCGGGGCGCAGGGCCGGCTCCCGGCGGGGGTCGAGCTGCACCTCGTGGGACAGGGCGCGCTGTGGGCCGGGCTCCAGGAGGTCACCAAGACCGACCTCGAGCAGGCGGAGTCCGTCGGCTTCCCGATCGTGCTGCTGATCCTGCTGGCCGTGTTCGGGTCCTTCGCCGCGGCCTCGCTGCCGCTGCTGCTCGGCGTCTTCTCGGTGATCGTCACCGGTGCGCTGATCTACTTCATGTCGCGCGCCATGGACATGTCGATCTTCGTGACCAACATGGCCTCGATGATCGGGATCGGCGTCGCCGTCGACTACTCGCTGTTCGTGCTAGCGCGCTATCGCGAGGAGATCTTCGCCGGGCGCTCGCGCGACGAGGCGCGCAAGGCGGCGATGGCGACGTCGGGAGTCGCTGTGGCGTTCTCCGGGATGACGGTGATCGTCTCTCTGGCCGGCCTGTGGATGGTCGACAACAACGCGCTGCGCTCGATGGCCCTGGGGGCGATGCTCGTCGTGGCGATCTCGGTCCTCGCCTCGGCGACGCTGCTGCCTGTCCTGATCGCGCTGTTCGGCCGGCGGGCGTATTCGCGTAACCGGCTCTTCACCGTCACGCGGCTCGTGGCCCGCTCGCGCGCGCGGCGCCGCCGCGGCTCGACGCGCCCCGAGCGGCGGCGGGGGTCCTTCTGGGCACGCTGGACCGCGCTCGTGACGCGCCGGCCGGTGCTCGCGGTGCTCGCGGCCTCGGCGCTGCTGCTCACGCTCGCCGTGCCGGTCCTCTCGATGGACACCGGCACCGGGGCGCTGCGCCAGTTCCCGGCCGGCAACGAGACGCGCATCGGCTTCGAGCGCGCGGCGGCCGTGGGCGGGGCGGGCCAGTCCGTTCCCGTCAAGGTGGTCGCTCGTCTGCGCGCCGGCGTCGCCTCCGAGCGCGGCAACGCCGCCGCGATCCGCGACGTGCGAGCGCGCATCGGACGCGACCCGGCCGTCGCCTCCGTCGCTGCACCCGTGGCCTCGCGCGACGGACGGTCGGTGTTCGTCCAGGCCGCTCCGCGCGCGGACGGGGAGGCGCCCGCGACAAAGGCCCTTGTCGACCGGTTGCGCCGGGACCTGCCCGCCGCGGCCGCGTCGCGCGTCGCCGCGATCGACGTCGGCGGCCAGACCGCGCGCCAGAACGACGTGGAGGACCTGATCTCCGGCTCGATGTGGAAGATCATCGTGTTCGTGCTGGGGCTCTCCTATCTGGTCCTGATGGTCCTCCTGCGCTCGGTCCTGCTGCCGCTCAAGGCCGTCCTGATGAACCTGCTCTCGGTCGGCGCGGCCTACGGCGTCCTGGTGGCGGTCTTCCAGTGGGGGTGGCTCGATGGCCTCCTCGGCTTCGAGTCGCGCGGTCACATCGACACCCTCACCCCGCCGCTGATCCTGGCCGTGGTCTTCGGTCTGTCGATGGACTACGAGGTGTTCCTGCTGTCGCGGATCCGCGAGCGCTGGGAGGCGACCGGCGACTCGCGCCAGGCCGTCGCGGAGGGCCTGGCCTCGAGCGCGCGCACGATCACCAGCGCGGCGGTCATCATGGCGTCGGTGTTCGCAGTCTTCGTGTTCACGGGAGTGCCCTCGATCAAGGAGCTGGGCCTGGGCAACGCCGTCGCGATTACGCTGGACGCGACGCTCGTGCGCCTGGTGCTCGTGCCGGCGGCGATGGAGCTGCTGGGCGACTGGAATTGGTGGCTGCCCGAGCGCCTGGCGCGCGTCCTGCCGCGGTCGTCCTTCGACGAGCTCCCCGAGCCGACGGCGAGCTGATCGGAGTGTCGCGCGGGCGCTTCGCGATCGTCCTCGTGCTGGCGGTCGCCGGCCTCGCCGTCGCATCGCAGCTCCTGCTGCCCGGCCTCGCCGAGCGGCGGCTGCGGTCCGAGCTCGGCGAGGTGGGGACCGTGGAGCGGGTGGACGTGAGCGCGTTCCCCGCCGTGAAGGTGCTGGCGGGCCGCGCGGATCGCATCGTCGTGCGCATGTCGCGATCGCAGCCAGGGCAGGCCAAGCTCGCCGACCTGCTCGACCGCACGCGCCGCACCGGCGAGCTCGACGTGCGCGTCGACGAGCTGACCGTCGGCCCGCTGCGTCTGCGCGACGCGACGCTGCGCAAGGAGGACGACGTCCTGATCGGTCAGGCCTCGGTGACCGACGCCGATCTGCAGGCGGCCGTCCCGCCCGGGCTCGATGTGCGCCCGGTCTCCTCCTCCGGCGGCCAGCTCGTGTTCGAGGGCACCGCCTCGGCCTTCGGCCGCTCGCTGACCGTTCGCGCGCGGGTGCTCGCCACCGACGGGCGGCTGCTGGTCGCGCCCGACGTGCCCTTCGGCGGGCTCGCCTCACTGACGGTGTTCGCCGATGACCGCGTGGCGGTGGAGTCGGTGGCCGCCGGCCGCCGGTCCGGGGGGTTCATCCTCGCCGGGCGCGCCCGGCTGCGTGACGGCTAACCGGTGCGGCCGGGGAACATCGCCGGCATCCGCGCGAGCACGCGAAGCTTCCCGCGCGGGCGGATCTTGCCGCGCAGCATCAGCTTGCGCGGGTCGCGGTGGCCGGCGACGACGGTGGTCCAGTCCTGCCAGGAGCACCGGAAGGTGACGTCGGGATCGGGCGCGCGCCCGCGTACGGCGCGGGTCGCGCCGTTGTCCACGCTGATGTGCCACGGCTCGGTGTCGCTGAAGTCCCACTGGATCGTCACCGGGTGGTCGGGCGCTGCGCGATGGTCGAGCGCCACCGCCATGTTCTCGAACATCCAGCCGACCAGCTCGGGGTCGGTCGACGCCGGCCCCGTCTTCTCGCCGATCACGTTCGCCTGCACGAGCCGCAGCGAGCGGGTGACGCGCTCGGCGACCGGCAGGTCGAGCGGGATCGAGATCGCGCGCTGGATCTCGTCGTGGGAGAGGCCGACCGTCCGCAGCTTGGTCTCGATCGACTGGAAGCCCACGGCGCCGATCTCCTCCAGCGTGAAGCCGAAGCACTCGGAGTAGCGGCGGTCCCAGTTGGGCGGGACGAACACTGCCGCCGTCCACGGCATCACCTCGCGCAGCAGCTCGATCAGCGCCTCCTTGCAGTCCGGGTCCTGCTCGATCAGATCGGATAGCAGCTTCACGCCGAAGCCGATGTGGCGCTGCTCGTCGAGCGCCACGTTCTTCATCCCGGAGGAGAAGCCGGGCATCAGCTTCATCTTGTCGAGGTAGGCCTCGATGAAGTGCTGGCCCGGCTGCGCGAGCGTCGCCTCGATGACTATGTGGTAAAGCGTGATCGCGCGCGCCAGCTGGGGCGCCGAGCGGTCGCGGCGCAGCTCATCGGCCATCCGGTCGAGGCGGTCGAAGACCTTGCGAAAGCCCCAGGTCAGCTCGGGCTGGGTGCGCGCGAGCGCGCCGGCCATGTCGTCGCCGGCCCCGATCACCTCGTTGAAGAAGCGCCCGAAGAAGACGGCGTGGCGGGCCTCGTCGACCTGCTGGGTGGCGAGGAAGTACTTCTGCTCCTCGCGCGGCGCGGCGTCGATGTAGGGGGAGAGGTTGTCGGCCACCGAGTCCTCGCCGTAGAGGAACAGCGAGTAGTTCCACAGCGCCGCCTTGCGCTGGATCTCCGAGAGCTCCTCGTGCCAGTGCCGGCGGTCCTCGCTGAAGTCGATCTCCGCCGAGCGCCAGTTCCCCCGTTCCCAGCGGGCGTACAGATCCTCGTAGGAGATCTTGTCCATCGCGCTGGGCGCGGCGGCGGTTGTGGCCATGATGTCCTCCCTCTCCGGCGTCCTCGGTATCCTAACTAAACGGTCAGTCAGTTGGAGGAACTGTGACGTTGGACACACGGGCAGACATCCCGCGGCGGCGCCTGTCCGCCGGCGAGCGCCGCGAGACGATCCTCGGCGCGGCGCTGGACGTGTTCGCGCGCCACGGCTACCAGGGCGCCTCGATCGACGAGATCGCGCAGGCCGCCGGCATCTCCAAGGCCCTGATCTACGAGCACTTCCCGTCCAAGAAGGAGCTCCACATCTCGCTGCTGGAGACGCACGTCGGCGAGCTCTTCGCGCGAATGGTCGCCACGACCACGATGGGGGACACCCCCGAGGCGCGGTTGCGCTCGGGGGTCGGAGCGGTGTTCGCGTTCGTCGCGGAGCATCGCGAGGCGTGGCGGCTGCTCTTCCGCGACGCCGTCGAGCCCGATGTGGCAGAGCGCCTGCAGGCGGTGCAGGGCCAGGCCACCGCGCTGATCGCGCAGATGATGGCCGCGGACCCCGACGTCCCGGCCGGCCTGGACGCCGAGCGCGAGGTCGCGGTCGAGATGTACGCCCAGCAGCTCTCCGGCGCCGTGCAGGCGCTCGCCAACTGGTGGCTGGACCATCCCGACGTCGCGCGCGAGACGCTCGTCGATCGCGTCGTCGACTTCACCTTCACGGGGATGGAGCGCGTGCGCGAAGCTCAGCTCGCGCCGCGGGGCTCAGCCGAGCTTGGGTGAGCGCCAGGGCGCCTCGAGGCGGCGTTCGAGCTCGCCCGGCAGCTCGTCGATCGCGATGCGCTCCTGGGCGAGCGAGTCGCGGTCGCGCAGGGTGACCGTGCGGTCCTGGCGGGTCTGGTGGTCGACGGTCACCCCCCACGGGGTGCCGATCTCGTCCTGGCGCCGGTAGCGCTTGCCGATCGATCCGCCCTCGTCGTACTCGGCGGGGAGGCGGCGGCGCAGGGCGTCGAAGAGCTCGCGCGCCACCTCGGGCTGGCCGTCCTTGCGCACCAGCGGCAGCACGGCCACCTTCACGGGCGCGAGCTGGGGGTGCAGCCGCAGGACCGTCCGGCTCTCGCCCTCGACCTCCTCCTCGTCGTAGGCGTCGACCAGGAACGCGAGCGTGGCGCGGTCCGCACCTGCGGCCGGCTCGATCACGTGGGGCACGTAGCGCTCGCCGCTGGTCTGGTCGAAGTACTCGAGCTTCTCGCCCGAGAGCTTCGTGTGGGCGGTCAGGTCGAAGTCGCCGCGATTGGCGACTCCCTCAAGCTCCGACCACCCGATCGGGAACAGGTACTCGACGTCGGAGGTCTGCGAGGAGTAATGGGAGAGCTCGTCGGGCTCGTGCGCGCGCAGCCGCAGATGGTCGGGCCGGATGCCGAGGTCCGCGTACCACGACAGCCGCGCCTGCGTCCAGTGGCCGAACCACTTCGGCGCCTCGCCCGGTGGCACGAAGAACTCCATCTCCATCTGCTCGAACTCGCGCGTGCGGAAGACGAAGTTGCCCGGCGTGATCTCGTTGCGAAAGGACTTGCCCACCTGCGCGATGCCGAACGGCGGCTTCTTGCGCGAGAACTGCAGGACGTTCTTGAAGTTGACGAAGATCCCCTGCGCGGTCTCCGGGCGCAGGTAGATCGTCGCGCCGCTCTCCTTCACGGGCCCGATCGTGGTCTCGAACATGAGGTTGAACTCGCGCGCCTGCGTGAGATCGCACTCCGCGTGCTCGCCGGGGTGCTTGGAGGGCTTTCGCGGGCACTGCACGTTCTCGAGGTCGTCGGCGCGGAAGCGCTGCCCGCAGGCGCGGCAGTCGACCATCGGGTCGGTGAACCCGGCGAGGTGCCCGGAGGCCTCCCACACCTTCGGCGACATCAGGATCGCGGCGTCCAGCGCGACGATGTCGTCGCGCTCCTGGAGCATCTCGCGCCACCACCGGCCCTTGACGTTGTTCTTGAGCAGCACGCCGTAGTGGCCGTAGTCGTAGGTCGACCCCAGGCCGCCGTAGATCTCCGAGGAGGGGAAGATGAAGCCGCGCCGCTTGCACAGCGCGACGATCTTCTCCATGGTCACGACGTCGTCGCGCATTGGCGGGCAGTCTAGGTCCGTTCTCACGCGGGACACCTCCGCGGTCACCGCGCGGGGCCGCCTGAGGGCGCTCCTATACTGGCCGGACGATGCCGATCTACGAGTACCGCTGTGAGAACGGGCACACCTTCGAGGTGCTGCAGCGGATGACCGACGACCCCGTCGCGGTCTGCCAGACCTGCGACGCGCCGGTCCAGCGGGTGTTCCACCCGATCGCCGTCCACTTCAAGGGGTCGGGCTTCTACAACACCGACTACGGGACCAAGAAGCGCTCGCGCGAGCTCGAGAAGTCGGCCAAGGACGGGGCCGACAAGACCGAGGCCAAGTCGAAGTCAAAGCGCGACGAGAAGTCCGCGGGCGGTGCGAAGAGCGATGCGGGCAGCTCGAGCGGCGGCGCGTCGGACAGCACCAAGAAGAAGAAGACCGACTAGCCGGTGAGCGCCCGCCACGCCGGCCTGATGGCCGCCCTGGCGTCGCTGTGGGGCGCCTCCTACCTGCTGATCAAGTACGCGCTCGAGGACCTCTCGCCGGCGGTCATCGTGTGCTCGCGCACGGCGCTCGGCGCGGCGGTGCTCTACGCGCTGATCCACGCCCAGCGCGGCGCGCGCCGCGAGACCGGCGCCGCCGTCGCCGAGATGCGCCGCCGGCCCGGAACCGCGGCGCTGTTCGGCCTGCTGGCGATCGCGGCGCCGTTCCTGCTCATCGCCGTGGGCGAGCGGGAGGTCCCCTCGGGCCTGACCGCCGTGCTGATCGCCTCGGCGCCGCTGTTCGTCGCGGCCTTCGCGCCGTTCCTGGACCGCTCGGAGATCGCCACGCCCAAGCAAGGCGCCGGACTGGTGCTTGGTCTCGCCGGAGTGGCGCTGCTGGTGGGCGTGGAGACCGTGAGCACGCTGGCCGAGTTCCTCAGCGCGATCGGGATCATCGGGGCCGCCGCCTGCTACACGCTGTCGACCTTCATGGTCAAACGCGCCTACCGCGGTCTGCCGTCACTGGCGACGTCGTTCGTCTCGGTCGGAGCGGGCGCGCTGCTCACGCTCCCGTTCGCCCTGGCCACGCTGCCGGACGAGGCGCCGGGCAGGCGCGCGGTGATCTCCGTGGTGGTGCTCGGCATCGCCGGGACGGCGCTGGCCTTCGTGATCTTCTACCGGCTGATCGCCGAGATGGGCGCCGCGCGCGCCTCGCTGATCTCCTACCTGATCCCGCCGATCTCGCTGGCCTACGGCGCGATCCTGCTCGACGAGGCGATCACGCCGGCGGCGATCGGCGCGCTGCTCCTGATCATGGTCGGCGTCGCGCTGGGCTCTAGCCGGGGCGAGCCCCAGCCCGCGCCGGAGGGCGCGGAGGCTGGCGCCGCTGAGCATGACGACGACGAAGCGCGGAGCGCCGCGCTCAGCGGCCGAGGAAGCGCCTGACCTCCTCGCGGCGCTCGTCCTCTGACACCGTGAGGCCCGACCCGCCGCCCGGGGTGGTCGCGAAGCCCGAGGGCGCGAGCACCCGCGGCGCCGGCGAGCCCGCCGTCTGGATCGCCGCGAAAAGGCCGAGCAGCGTAAACCCGCTCATGTCCGTGCGCACGGCTTTGGGCGCCTGCCAGGACACGCGCGGCAGGCGCAGGAAGGTGACGGGGGAGATCAGCCGGTGCTTGATCGCCGTCAGGATCTCCTGCTGGCGCGCCGCGCGGTCGCGGTCGTCCTCGGAGGCGTTGCAGCGGTTGGTGCGCACGCGCGCGAGCCCGAGCGCGTGGCGTCCGTCGAGCTTGTTCTTGCCGGGCCGCAGGTCGAGTGTGGTGCCGCCGTTGTCGTCGCCGCCGTCGAGCTCCGCGCACACCCGGCCGGTCTTCACGTAGACGCCTCCGAGCGAGTCGATGAAGTCGGGGAAGTTGGCGAAGTTCACCTCGACCAGGTGGTTGACGTCGATGTCGAGGAAGCGCTCCACCGTGGTAACCGTCAGGGACGGGCCACCGATCGCGTACGCGGCGTTGATCTTGTCCGGCCCGTGGCCCGGGATGTCGACCACGGTGTCGCGCGGGATCGAGAGCTTCGCGCTGGCGAAGCCACCGGTGCGCAGGAGCATGATCGTGTCCGCGCGCGAGGGCTGGCCGACCACGTTGGCGCCGCCCTCGTCGGTCCCCTTCGGCCGCGCGTCGGAGCCGAGGACGAGGATCGTGTTGGAGGAGAAAGGGAGCAGGCCGCCGCGGTCGAGCGTGCGCTCGGCCGAGGCCGAGACCTTCGACTCCTCGATCTGGGCGCTGACCAGGAAGACGACGAGCGAGAGCGCGAGCCAGGCTGCCGCGGCGAGCGCGATCCAGCGCACCACGCGTCCGGGAGACAGCCGCGGCGAGCGCCGGCGCGTCGGGCGCCGGGGGTCGCCGCGGAGGCTTCCGCGCCCGCGGAACTCCGGCTCGCGGCCCCGGCGCAGGCGTTCGAGCAGGCGCGGGCGCGAGCGATAGACCGTGTATTCCGGCCTTCCCCGCCTTCCGTCCGGGCGGCGGGAGCGGCCACGTTCGTCGCCCATATCGGGCGTGTATGGTGGCCGACATGGCGTCGCCGTGCGTCGTGGGCGTCGACATGGGCGGCACCAAGCTGCTGGCCGGCGTGCTCGACTCGAACCTACGGGTCCATCACCGCGCACACCGGGCGATGCAGGGGCTCGACCAGGAGGGCCTGCTCGACGCGGTCCTCGACGCGGTCGGCGAGCTGCGCGCGGCCGCGGCGGAGAGCGTCGTGGCGGCCGGCTTCGGGATCCCGTGCACGTTCGACCGCCGCCGCGGCGTCGCGGTCCAGGCTGTCAACCTGCCGCTCTCCGACGTGCCGTTCGCCGACGTGATGACGGAGCGGCTGGGACTGCCCTCGCTCGTCGACAACGACGCCAACCTGGCCGCGCTGGGCGAGCACCGGGCCGGGGCGGGACGCGGCGTGTCGCATCTCGTCGCGCTCACCGTCGGAACGGGAATCGGCGGCGGGGTCGTGGTGGAAGGACGCCTGCTGCGCGGGTGGATCGGGGCGGGCGCCGAGCTGGGCCATGTCGTGATCGACGCCGACGGCCCTTCCTGTCAGGGCAACTGCCCGAACCGCGGCTGCCTCGAGGCCGTCGCGTCGGGCACGGCGCTCGCGCGCGAGGCGCGTGCGGCCGCGGAGGCCGAGCCGACCTCCGCGCTCGGCCGCGCCTTCGCCTCGGGGCGCGAGGTCACCGGTCCGCTGGTGACCGAGCTGGCCCACGACGGCGACGCGGCGGCGCGCGCGGTCCTGGAGCTGATCGGCCGGCGCCTCGGTGTGGGCGTGGCCAACTACGTCAACGTCTTCAACCCGGAGGTGGTGGTCCTGGGGGGCGGGGTGATGGCGGCCGGCGAGCTGCTGCTCGAGCCGGCGCGGGCCGAGGTGGTCGCGCGCGCGCTCGCGCCCGCGCGCGACGTCGTGCGTGTCGAGGCCGCCCACCTCGGCGCGGAGGCGGGGATGGTGGGCGCGGCCGCGCTGGCCCTGGACTCGCTCCACGGGAACGCCGAGTGAGCGGTCCCGCCGCCGGCCGGCTGGTCGTGTGCCCGACGCCGATCGGGAACCTCGAGGACATCACGCTGCGCACGCTGGGCGCGCTGCGCGAAGCCGACGTCGTGGCCTGCGAGGACACGCGTCGCACGCGCAAGCTGCTGGACCGCTACGGCGTCAAGGCGACGCTCGTCTCCTACCACGAGCACAACGAGCGAAAGCGCGCCGGCGAGCTGGTCGACCGGATGCGCCGCGGCGACGTGGTGGCGCTGGTCTCCGACGCCGGCATGCCGCTCGTTTCGGACCCCGGCTACGTGCTCGTCGGTCGCTGCGTCGCAGCAGGGCTGGCGGTCGAGGTCCTGCCCGGCCCGTCGGCGGTCCTGGCGGCGCTGGTGGCGTCCGGGCTGCCGGCCGATCACTGGCGCTTCGAGGGGTTCCTGCCGCGCCGCCGGGGCGATCTCATCCCGCTCCTGACGGGGCCCGAGACGCTCGTCGCCTTCGAGTCACCGCGACGCGTCGGCGCAACGCTGGCGGCGCTGGCGCAGATCGATCCCGATCGCCCCGCGGCGGTCTGCCGGGAGCTGACCAAGCTCCACGAGGAGGTGGTCCGGGGTCCCGCGCACGAGCTCGCGGAGCGCTACGCCGGCGAGCCCGTGAAGGGCGAGGTGGTCCTGGTCGTCGGCCCTGCCGCACCTGCCGCCGCTGATCGCGCCGGCGGCGCCGACGCCGTGCGCCGGCTGGTGCGGGCCGGCGCGAAGCCGCGTGAGGCCGCCCGCGTGGTGGCCGAGCTGACCGGTGACTCCGCCAACGCGCTGTACCGGGCCGCGGTCGCGCAGGACTAGATGAGTGATTCCACAGTGGCGCGGCGCGCGCTTCGTCACGGCTTCGTGAAACCGGTGTCACGGTGCGCCGCGCGCCGCGGGCGGCGCACGGAGACGGCGCTAGCGTCGGCGCGTGCCCCTCGTCGCCGGAATCCTCACCACGGCCGTCCTCGTCTTCGCGGCTGGAACCGCCGAAGCCCAGGCGCGGTGGCAGTGGCCGGTCCGCGGTCCGCTTGGCGGCTCCTACCGCGTGACCGCCGACCCGTTCGTCGCAGGGCAGCACCGCGGCATCGACATCGCCGCCGCGGTCGGGACGGCGGTGCGCTCGGCCTGCTCGGGTCGCGTGCGGTTCGCCGGCACGGTCGCGCGGGCGGGCCGGACGGTCAGCGTCGACTGCGGCCGGTTGCGCGCCACCTACCTGCATCTCGGCGTGATCGCCGTGCGCGCCGGCCGGTCCGTCCGGCGCGGCGCGCGGCTGGGCACGGTCGGGACCAGCGGACAGCCCCACTCGCCGGGACCCCACCTGCACTTCGGAGTTCGCCGCCCGCAGCGACGCTGGAGCTACGTCGACCCGCTGTCGCTGCTCGACCGGGGGCCGGACGGACCCGGCCCGACGGTGTGGCCGTCGGCGCCGCGCGGCGTCCCGAGTGCGCCCCGGCTCGGGCCGGCACCGCCCGCGCTTCCCGTGCGCGTACCGCGTGCCGCCCACGCGCGCCCGCAGCCAGCGCCGAGTCCTGCCGCGCTCGGGCGTCCCGCACGGGCCGGCGGTGCGCTGCCGTGGCCGGTGACGGCCGGGCTCGCGCTGCTCGCCGCCGGCCTGCCGCTGGACCTCCTGCGGCGGGCGCGCCGGCGCGAGCGGCGGCGGCGGGTCGCCGCGTCGATCGCGGTTCGGCGAACTGCCTAGATGAGTGATTCCACGACCCCGCGCACGCGGATGACGGTCAATCTCGTCGCTGGATCTGCGTCATCGGGCTTGCCCATGCCGCCGGCATGGGCGGCGC
>Ga0208612_1000052_pt1 | contig 83538 bp, 79 predicted proteins | sample AntDryMetagUQ889_FD_188089 | JGI IMG/M metagenome (GOLD analysis project Ga0208612, IMG submission 188089) | Polar desert microbial communities from Antarctic Dry Valleys - UQ889 (SPAdes) | ecosystem: Environmental > Terrestrial > Soil > Desert | place: Antarctic Dry Valleys | collected 2008-12-31 | reverse complement strand
TGGATCTGAATGTTGCCGCCCCGCAGCGTGTGCTCCCCTGATTCGTAGCCGTTGCTGATCGTGGAAACACAGCAGATAACTCGGCTGTCTACGCTCCCCCGCTCACGCTCGGAAGCACAGCGCACCGGCGGGGATGCTCCGAAGTCAGCTGCTCTGATCCACTGAGCTACGGGCGCCCGGTTCACGCTCAAAGAGAGCGGATAACTCGCTCGGCATTGTGCCACAGCGCTCGCACACCGCCTTACAGCTGCACGCGCTCACACTAATCGCACTTAGTGGTACCTACCGGGTTCGGTGATCTAGCCCGGTTCGCGGGACATGGACAAGGCCACCGCGTACTCAACTAGGTCCTCATCCTCGTCCGCATCGGCGCGCCACACATGTACCAATGTGGCGCCCGCTGCCTGGAGGGCGAGAAAGGTCTCGAACCTGGCGAGGAGCACGAAGCGATCACCGCGCCGCGCGACCGGAAATACCGTTGACTCGTCCGCTTCAACCCCAGCAAGCTCTGCTGGCCATGCGAGCCGGACGGCGTCCCAGAGCGCAGCATCAACCTCGATGAGGGACGCTGGGACAACCGTCTCCCGGTTCGGCTCGATCATCGGTCAGCATGCTAGGCCAACAGCAGCAGCTCCGGGGCCAGATCTTGTCGCTCGCTGCGACGATCGCAGCTTCAGCAGCGAATGTTTGAGCGATGCGCCCGGGGGCGATGCACTAACTCCTCCTAGTGCGCCGCTCCGGGTATGCGGTTCTGCAGTGACCGCCACACCGTTCGCGAACGTCCGCCGACGGTGTCGCCAAGCTCAGATCGGCCAATCGGGCCAAGCTGATAACCGGCGATGTACGCCCCTGTTGCTGCCGGTGTTGCTGGCGAGCCCTGTAGCCCGGATGACGGATCTGCGGTGAGGGCTGGTGCAAGACGGCGGGTAGTGCCGCGGTCGCCCGTGCTGTTAGGTATCGTCCGCAGATCTTTGCCCGCGGGCCACCAGGCGGGGCTACACAGCGGAACGCACTCGCTGCTCAGTGCGCGTTGCGCAGGCAGCTGTTCGCCAGCGCCGCTACCGGCCGTTGCTACCTAGGCGACTCCGCAGTGGCGTAAGCCTCGAGAGCGGTGACCGCATCATTCAGCACGCGAACCGCCCAATCCGTGACGAGCCACACGACGTCCAGAGGCGCCGTAAAGCTCGTCTCGATCAGCTCTGGCGCCGCGGACAGCCGTTTGCCCCGGGCGGCATTAGTGAGGATCGGCAACCCCCACATCCGCGAATGAGCTGCGCTGCTGAGGACGCGGTAAAGCACCTCCGCATCCACGACGACGTCCCCCAACTTGGCCGGCGACACCGTCCGCGCAATTAGGCTCGTAGGCCCGGGGAACCCAGCCGGCTCGACGCCCGCCTCTCGTGCTTCCTTCCTTAGTTCGGTTCGACGGAGGACAGCGGACACCTTTGGCGGTTTGGCTTTCGGCATCGCCTTGCGCATCCGCTCCTCGAAGCCTTGCCGTTGCTCAAAATCGGCTTGCTGGATCCCGACTCCACGCGCGACCCTAAGCTCGGGGGACGTCCTACATACCCACAGAGAGAGCGCCGACCCCTCAATCGATGCCCTCAGGAGCGTCCAGTGCGCAAATGGGAGCTGAGGTGCCTGGGAAGTAAGGAATCGAAAAGCGCGCAAATGGTCGTACGAGACCTGGACACCAGTGACCGCGTACGACCATGCGTAATGACCGACCTTGCCTAACATCTCGCGCTCTGCCGCAGACAGAGGCTCCACACCGGGCCGGAGTCGATCCATCCGCGACTCTATCTCGTCGAGGCGACCTAGAACGTCAAGGGTGCGCTGCTTCCAGTAGGCATCGGCATCTACAGTCACGACGGGATGGTACCGGCGCCGTCTTGCCGTGGTCCGATTCTAGGATCGCTCGCCGTCAACTGCCGGCGGGCTCCAGCGTGCCACTTGGCCCCTTATCGCCGGTAATCGGGCGGAAGTGGCACGCCGCGAGGTAGTCGGCGATACTCGGATGCCTACCCCAGCCTTGCGATCCGCACGTCGTCGCGGAGCCTTTCCTCGGGCCCATCCCGCTGAGGATGGTCGCCTTGTTTATGAGTTCGTAGATGGGCCATATTCGCCAGCGTAGATCTCGGCCTCAAGCAATGTCTCGATCCGCGACTCCGCGTCGATGACATCCCCCCGGTCGACCTCGCGCATCATCCGTTGGCCCTGGAGCAGCGCGGTCGTGTACGCGCGCTTCCGGTCAGCATCCCAACGAGACTCCCGGCGGCCCAGACGCGCCTCTCGAGATACCAGCCAGCCCGCAACAACGGCCCTGGGTCGCGCCGATGAGCACCGAGAATAGCTGCCCATCCCGTATCCATGCATTGGATGGTATGCGTCGGGCGCGCGGGTTGGCAGCTCAAAAATGGCCGTGACTCGCGCGTTAGCACCGGCTCGACAGCGGGCTGGGCGGAACGCGCTGAGGGGGCCAGGTCGAACCGCCGCTGCCATCTCGCGACCTCGACGGCGATTAAGGCCACTCCGCACGATCGTCCGCTCAGGATCCGCGGTCGCCCCGCGGGACAAGCGGCTCCAAAACGGCCTCGAGCATCTCCCACTGATGGTCGGGTGGCTCGCGAGTGCACAGCGGCCCAGCTAGTCGCCGCGCACCCTCAGCGCGCCCAGAAGCACCTCAAGCGCAGGGAAAGCCTCAGGACGAGGCGCACCCACATTGCTGTGGCGGACCAGGGTCCAGCCCGTTCTCGCTTCGAGGCGTCGCCAATCCGCGGACACCTCTCCCCGCGTGACGAGGGCGACGCTTGGCATATTGAGGCCGACGAGCTTTCCATGGACCTTCGGCTCGAGGATAAACTGCCCAGAGGTCTCGATGGCCCAGCAGCCATCGTCGACCCACCAGAGGAAATCTGGATAGAAGGTGTTGGATGCGCCGACCGCGATGGGCAGCGGGATCCCGTATCCGTTTTGTGAGGCGGCCGAGAAGTTCCGCACCCACCAGCCATCGGCGATGCCGTCGAGAGCGTCCGCCATCGCCCTCTCATCGCCGTTCAAAATCGACGGCCGGTCGGTGTAGGACTCGTGGACCGAGCGGTTGAAAGTCACGCGCGTTCCGCTGCGCGGTGTCCACTCCTTCGGCGACCAAGGCAGTCGGTGCGGGTCCACGGCTCGGATGTAGCGGGCGTGATCAACGAACTGATCGATGGTCCAGTTCGCAAGATCCTTGAGCGCACTCTGTGCGCGCGACTTCGCGCTCGCCTGCTGCTCCCACATTTGCCCCTCAACAACCCGCCTGGGGATCGCCTTTCGAGCCTGTACGCTGCTCGCTCCGACCCGCTCGAGGAAGAAGTCGCGGTTCGGCATTCGCATGCTGATGCCGAGCTCATAGGCTTCCCGGCTAATTTCAGCGTCCTCGGCGGTCAGGTCGATGGCACGCTCGTGCAGCTCACCGGGGGCGTCTAGGTCAGCGTCATCGAAGGCCCGCCGCCCGTCGGTCTCCAGTCGCTCGCTGATCTGGTTGGTCGCCGGCCCAGCTGCTAACTGCCACACCGGCAACTCGAGCGACGGGATGCCCCGACGTAAGGTAACTGCAGGGCGGGCTTCCCTGTCATTGATGACCTTGACGTTGGCGTCGCCGTCATCGTCGGCTCCATGGCTCGCCATGAGCGAGCGCTGTAAGCCCGTCACGATCCCGTCGAACCGCTCGTTGGGCGTGTTGATGAACAGGTGTGCGCTGTTCAAGTCCTCGACTGTGAAGTGCTCGACTCGGGGCTGACGGATAACCCGGCCGATGAGCTGCTTTATCCGTCGCGCCGACCGCGTCTCCCCGTCGAAATAGGCGACGTATGCCTCAGGGTCATCCCAGCCCTCTTCCAGTTTCTTGTTGAAGATGATGTGCCGGTGCCGCGGTTGAAGAGCGTCGAACGACGCGATCTTTTCAGCGTCATCCGGGAGCTCTCGGGTGTCAGTGGCAATGGCGATTGCCGTCGCCGGGACACCGTGCCCTTCGACGAGCGCCTTCCATAGCACCACGGGCCGGGCGTCGCCGAGCCGGGCATTGCTCTCCTCCACGACGTAAAGCGCGCGTGGCCGAATGCCGGCAGCCTCGGCCTCCGAGGCAGCCTCAATCCGCTGGAGCCGAGCAAGCACCTGGCCCACCCGCGCCGTGTCAGTGTCGACATCAAGGTCGCCGACTCGCACCGTCGTCTTGAGCAGGCCAGCCTTGGCGACATCCGACGTCGGCACCGAGACCCAGGCCGCCGCCACGATCGGGCCAAACACGTCATCGTCAGCCAGGGCCTCCCGCATCCGGCGCATCTTCTCCGACAGGCTCGGCGTACCTGATGCGGCGAAGATCCCGAACGGTCTAAGGTCCAAGAGCTGGTCGAGCTGGACATCGGTCTGCCCGTGGGACTCGTCATATACCACCCAAACGGGCCGGTGCCGGGCTGCGCGGTCCCCCAGCGCCGTCCACGGCGAGTGCTCACCGGCCCAGTCTGGTTGGGGCCGGTGCAGGTTCAACCGTGCCTCGTTCGTGTCACGGCCCCGGCCGGTCCCCATGTTCCACGACGCGACGGTTCGGACCCAGATTGTCGTGCCATCTGTCTCCTGGAGTAGCGAGCGCCACTCCTGCGGCGACGGGACCTCGGAAAGAATCCGGGTACCCTCGGGGAGAAGTGGCCGGTAGATGCCGTCGAGTTTAGCCACGGTTTGCTCGACCAAGAGGGACGACTTGGTTGTCCAGAACACGATGGCAGGCCCCAGGCCGTTCAGGATTGACGCCAGCATCGGAGTCTTTCCGGCGCCGGTGATCGCCTCAAGCTGCGCAATGAACGGGATGAGCTCGCGGCCCATGCGCGGTGGTCCGCTGGGGATAGCCTCAACCCAGTCGGTCGCTGCGCCGCGGAGCTGCTCGACGACGCGCTCTTGGAATGGGAGGAGTTGGAAGCTCATCGGCGCTGGCGCCGGCCAGGAATGCTGAGGTTGCGGAGCAGCTCATCTGGGATCTGGAGAAACACGAATGAGTCGTCCTCGAATACCTCACAGGCATCGCCGTAGACCCGAATCGGGGTCGATAGCCCTAGCGCGTATGCCTCCTCGAACATCGCACGCAGGTCCTCCTCGGTTGTCATCCCACCATCGGGGGCGTCCCACTTAAGGCACAGGGCTTCATTGCGGTGGTTCACCCCAACGACCCACGCACCGTCCACGGGCTTAATGCCCGTTCCGCGGCCTGAGGCGTCCGCCTGTCGGATCGCTGCGATGATCTCGTGGCGCTGGAATGACGCGAACGCCTCCGCATCAATCTGGCGCGTAACCCGGAGAAAGGAATACCCGCCCGGCAGCTCCTCCTGGACCCTCGCCTCGCGCAAGCGCCGCGCCGCCAGGGAGACGGCGTAGGGGTCATCCGGTCGCCCCTCTTCAATCAAAATGAATCGTCGGGCCCCAGCGTCCTTGGCGTTGAGGCGCATCACTGCGTGTCCCGTGGTCGCGGTTCCGGCAAACGGATCGAGTACGACAGCGTCCCGGGCAGCGACGAACGACAGGAGGAATTGCTCGATCTCTACCGGCTTGGGATTGCGGAATCGGTCTGCCTCCGGGCCGATCAACTTGCGCAGAGTCTTAGCGCCGGTCCGCCCATCGATTGCGACCACGCTTTTGAGCGCGACGTCGTAGTCCTCGAGCCGCTCCTTCATCTGAACGATCGTGGTGTGGTCGGCCCCGAAGATGATGTCGCCCGCGTCGATGAGCTGGCGCATCGACTCCTGGGGGTACCTGTATCCGTGCAAAGGCTCGCGGCAGGGTTCCCCGGTGACAGGATGGATTACGTCATACCGGTAGCCGCCGGGCTTCGGGTTGTGGACTCGGTACCCGACTCGATATGGGCCTTGTTCATCCACGCTGGTGTATCGGTCGAGATTAGGCAGCGCCGGGGCGTTTTCCCTCACTAGCCTGCGCCAACGACTCTGAAGGTCGGCTGGTTCGGGGTACTCATCCTTGAGGGATGCGAACTCCTCCAGCAACTTGTCGCGCGTCTCGGCGTCCGGCGAAACCCACTGCCTCGCTACGTTGGACTCGTCCTTGGCGAAGCAGACGATGTACTCATGCTCCACGACGATCCGCGACGCGTTGTTGTCAGTCGAGTTCTTCCAGATGATCGTCCCAAGGTGATTCTTCTCGTCGAAGATGTCCTCGAGCAGCATGAGCAGGCGGGGTAACTCGATATCGTTGATATGGACGAAGAGCACACCGTGCGGCGCCATCAGGTCGTGGACCAGGCGCAGCGTTGGCGCCATCTGGTTCAACCACTTGGTGTGCCGACCCCCGTCCGTGTTCGACACGAACATCGCATCATCGCCGTCGGCGTCCGGGTCGTGGAACCGCTTGTCCGAGTAGAGCAGGTCTTCGTCGCCGGTGTTGTACGGGGGATCGAGGAGCGCCACGTCGACTCTTCCACGCCATTGCCCCATCAGCGAGACCATCGCTTGGCGATTATCGCCTTCGATGAGCATGTTCCCTGGGTCGCCCTCGACGACGTCGCCATGCTCCGGGATGTTCTGGAGCACGCGAGGCTTCGGAACCGCGACGCGGGACTGATCGCGGCCCTTCCAGTGAAGGAAGGTCCCGGGCTCCTCCGCCCCGACCTCCGGATTCATGGCCACTTGGTCAGTGTTGGCGAGGATGTCTTCAACCACCCCTCAAGAGTAAGGGGTCGGCTCACGCGGCGCAGCACTGTTCGACAGCACGGCATACCTGCCCCGGCGCCCGGACAAACCTCATTTCGGTTCGGTCTTCACCGACTCCGAAACTACTCGTACACGTGTCCTCGAGGAGACCACCCCTTTTGGAATGACCGATCAAGGACGGCGGACCCCTCCTCCGTATCGCACCAACAGCCGTCAGTGCTAGGGCCTGAGAGAATTGGCACATGACGCATACCGACTTGCGCTTGAGGGCCGAGGGCCTCGACTTCTGGGTCGACGTGCATGTCCACCGCTTCGACGGCGGCTGGCTCGCCGTCGCGGACCTCGCCGGCGAGCCGGAGCTCGGATGGGCGGACGAAGCGGCGGGCGCCGTCAAGATGGCACTCGCCGCGCTCGGACCCGTCGCCCAACGCCGACTCTTCGCTGTGGCTCAGCAGCAACTCGCCGACCGGTAGGCCGCTCGCTTCGCCGCGGCAGTGCCCCAATCTTCAGGGCCGGGGCGGTACTGGCGGAGCTGTCGCAACCAAGCGTTGGCATACGGCAGCTCGCCGCGGCCGGTAACAGCAGCCGTTCGGGCGTATGGCTTGCCCTCACGCGGCCGCGACGTCAACTTGCTCAGTAAGTTCCGTAAGAAGGCTGAGCGCCGCGGACGCAGCTCGCTGGTCAAGGTCTATGAAGTCTCGGTGACCTCGTCCAACGGGCAACGTGCGAACGAGAACTTCGGTTCCGTCGTGGCGGACACGGATGATCGCGGGCTCAACCTCGCCGTCATCGGGGTACACCAGGGCCACCCGCCTCAAGTCCAGCGCCTTGGCGTATGCGAGCGCCTGGTAGAAGTTGTCTTCCGACGTGGTGAGCTTGTACTTAGCATCCGCCACGATCGCCGCGCGGCCAGCACGCAGGAGGACGATGTCGGGGCGAATCTTGACGGTGCGTGCGGTGTCGAGATAGACGGTCGGCTCGGACCGAAACTGAAGGCCCAACGCCTCGGCCTGGCGACGCAGTAGGGCTCCAACGTAGGCTTGAAATACTGAGTCCATATTCACCAGGAACGCCGGTGATTGAACGGTCCCTGCCTCCAGCCGCAGTGTGGCGTGCTCCATGATTAGCCGTGCCACTCCGAGCGCCGGGTGGTAATGAGCATTCAGCCGGTTCAGATGCTCATCAGGCGGCGGCTTATTTGGAGTGCGGCTGACGCCGGCTTCGATCAACAACCGCAAGTTTCGATCGAGCGCACCAGTGACATCGCCTGCGCCGTAGGACAAGCGCATCAGGATCTCAGTCGCGTTTCGGAGGGACTGATTGACAGCCGTGTCCGTCGTCATTTCCGCGTGGCGGCAGGTCGGCCGGTGTGATAGCCCGCGTCCTTGTCGAAGCGTCTCGAGCATGAGGACCCGCCCACGGACGAAGGCTAAGGTCTCATCGCGCTCGACATACTCTTGGTAGAGTCCGCGGTGAATGAGTTCGCGGACTTGCCCCGCGAATAGGCGGGCGACTACCTCCAACAGACCTTGCTCGCGCGCTAGTCCGGCCCACGCGATGTCGCGCAATGCGACACCGTTGACGTATCCCATCATCCACAGCACCGCGAGCGGCGAGACCTTGGGAGTCATCACCACGTCGAGCTCCGGCAGGCGAACGACACCAACGTACCGATTCGCGCGGAGGACGTGCTCTCCCGCCCCAGATGGAATGACGTCGATGTGGCGGCGGTGCGGGCCAAGAAGGTCCCGCAGCATCGGTCCAGACAGCTGCAACGGGTCAGTTGCGGTGTACTGGCGGATGGAGACAGTAGGCATTAGCCTTCGCCGTCGCTCAGCACCGCCTCGTCGGAATCCGGATCGGGACTGGATGCGTTCTCAGTTGTCTCGTCGCCAACAGCCAGCGCCGATCGAATCTCCTTGAGGCGGAACCGGCTGGCCCGCGAGGGATCGCTGTAGAAGAATTCCTCGAGTGCCGGAAGGACGCTTCGAGCCCAGATCCGGTCGAGCAGCTCCTCATCGAGATCGGTGCGCATGAAGTAGCTGAACCCGACCTGGAAATCGGTCCGACCGAGCTCGTCGTTCACGTAGCCCAGGTAGTCGGCAACGTGCGTCATGTCTGACCGGTGAGTGGACAGCCACCCGCGCAAGATCTCTTCGTCGGCCGGAAACTCGACGAAGTGGAATCGCCGCCGCAGTGCGAAGTCAACAAGTGCGACGCTGCGGTCGGCCGAGTTCATCGTTCCGATGATGTACAGGTTCGCGGGTAGGCTGAACCGTTCCTGGGAGTACGGCAACGTCACGGACTTATCGCGGTACTCCAGCAGGTACAGCAGCTCCCCGAACACACGGGCCAGATTCGCCCGATTGATTTCATCGACGATGAGCACATGCCGCTCTGGATCGGTGTCGGCGCGCTGCGCGAACCGCCGCAAGACACCGGGCACGAGGCGGTACCGAAGTCCGTCCCCGTCGAGATCGGGCCGAATGCCTTCGACGAAGTCCTCGTAGGCATACGACGGATGAAACTGGATGACCTCGACCCGGTTCGGGTCGCCGGTGAACCACTCAGCGAACGCCTCGGCGACGTAGGTCTTCCCAGTGCCGGGCGGTCCGTAGAACACGATCTGCCGTTGATCCTCGAGGAGCCACCGCACGTCCTCGAGATACTCCGGCTGGAGTGACAGTGAAATCGCCAGGTCGCTCAACGTCGCGGCCGGTCTCGTCCCGACATTCCGATAGGTCGCGTCCATGAGGCGAACAAGGGGTGCCATCTCCCGTGCCGCCTCGACGGCGAGCCTCCGCCCCAGTGCGACCGCCTCGGACGGGCTAAGCGCCTTACTGATGGCGGCTCCGCGGCTGTCCGCTCCGGTAGCTCCCGAGAGCCACTCCTCATGGTCGTTGACCGGAGGTGCTGCCGTGTCCTGCCATCGATGGCGGTAACCGAATCCCGACCGCTGAAGCTGATCGTCAAGCTCTGGCCACCACGACGCTCCGTGTGTCGACGCGAGCCGCGAGCGCGCTGCAGCGAACCGCTCGGCGAGTTCGGAGGTACGGGCTGCATCCTTTACCTGGCTGTCTCCGCTGCCTGCTCCGAACCCGTACTCCACGCCGTCTGGGCTCACAATGAGGAACAGTTGGAATGCATAGGACTTGTTTCCCGCAGGCTCCGGGTACACGCAGCTCCAGTAAATGCTTGGCGAGCGCCCGTTCGGGTTAAGGATGCTGACAAAGGGCACCAGCTCGACATCGGTTCGGAGCTGCTGGTGGAAGTGCAGCGCGTATTCGTGCACTTTCTTGCGCAGCAAGCCGAGCACGGTTTGGTCGGCGTGCGGAATCTCGGTCCACGGCTTCCCCCCTTGATGGCGGCGAAGGACGGCGAAGTCTTGATCGGTCAGCGCCGGGGGCGGACGGCCGATGACGAACTCGCGCACTTGCTCTTTGTTGAGATCCATCACGGTCCGCGTCTTCCAGGCTCCGATGGGCGGGATGCTCCTCGCCTTCGACGTATCCCAGTCGACATGGACGATGTGCTTGCCCTCATCGCGCTCCGGAAGCCAGTCGTACCCGGGCTCAAGCACTGTCCCGACCGCGAGGACTTCGGACTCTCCGCGGTTGGCGACGATCACATCGCCCGGCTTGAGCTCTCCAAGCGTCCAGACCTCGTTCGCTTTGCGTGTCGCGTGCCCGCGGTTACCACCGTATGGGTACAGCTCGCCGAACCGCTCGCGGAACGCATCCTTTGATCCGAATGCCCTCAGATCACCAACATCGTCCCAGCCCACAGCGATGTACCCGCCAGCTAGGCACTCGCTCCACCACTTTGCCGCTTCGCCGGGGGCGACCTTCACGTAGCGCGTCGCCTGGCCCGTCGCCTCCGCGCGCCAGATAGCCGCGATCTCGGGCTCGTAAAAGTTGAATCCTTCGCCATACTGCGGGGTAAGAGCGTCCCGGATCGCGGCCAGCTGCCGGTCGACATCATCGCTGTCAGCTGTTGCCTCATCGGCGAACGCGCTCACGATCTCGCGCTTGATGGTCCTCAGCAGTATCGGCTCGAAGGCGTCGGGATGGACGAGGTGCAAAAGGGCCTCACGCTGCGCGTACGCACCGCCGTCCACTGCGACTTCGTGCAGAGCGCGCTTGAAGGCCCACGGGTCATTGAGACCTTGGTCGACCTGCTCGCGGCTCAAGGTCTTCCAGAGGCGGACGAACCGCAGCAAGTAGCCAACCTGGAACGGCCGCAGCGTGTTGAACGCAGTTCCAGCGTGGGCAAGATTCGCTTCGAATGCGGCGTCAAGTTCCGGCGGCAGCGCAACTTGCGCGGCACCCCAAGAGCCGGTTGTCTGCACGAGCTGACGCTTATGGCTAGCTCCGATGTTGCCTGCCACCAGGAGATGCACGTAGAACGCCTCAGTCGCCAGCTGCACCACAGAGGGGGGTGCATCCGATAGCTGCCGCTCGAACTTGACCATGAATGGGTCTTTCGATTCGTCCGGCTGTTCAACGAATCGCCGCAGAAGGTCGTCAAGGTTGTCGATTGTCCAGATCAACGAGGCAGGGGTGAACAGTGACCCGTCACTGCGGAGGCAATCTTCACGGAACCGGTCGGCAGCCGCGTACAGTTCGGCCAGTCTCGCACCGCGCTTACGCATTGAAACCCTCTCCTCTAGCCGTCTACGAGTGGTCCTTCGCGGCCTTGGGTCGGGATGCGAAGTCGGCCAACAATAAGGCGGCTGAGTGGCCCTGAAGGGGAGAACCCGACGCTCGGCTCGGCACAACACAGACGCCAGCGGCGCCTGCCCCGTCCTCCAGCGGCGCGGACCTGCAGCACTCCGAGAGCTTCGGCAGGGCCTACATTTCGACGTCCGGCCAATACAAGTGTCATTGCAGACTCCCGCGCCGGACGACAATCATGCCGGCGGTGCAACCTCGCGGACCGCGAAGCCGGCACCGTCGCGACTGACCAGCAGGAACCACAGGTGCGTTCGGCGCCGTGCTAGCTCAGGGAATCGCGCCACGAGATTGACGAACGGTGGTACGTCCGGCATGGCGAGTGCGTAGTGGGCGTTCTCCTCCGTCATGCGCTGCAGGAGGCTCCCAATCACACCGAAGAAGTAGTTGCGACTCATCTGGTCGTAGCCGCCAGTCCCTTTGGCTTCGATCACCCAGTGTTCGTCGCCGCGGCGAGCGTCGATGTCGATCCCCGGAGCGTGTCCCCAGGCCACGGCGACCTGGAACCCCTTGTCCTCCAGCCACGCGGCGACGGTAGCCTTCACGTCGTCCTCGGTGATCAGCGCACCAAGCGGGGACGGAGCAGACGCACGCGCCGATGCAGGCGCGGAGCGCGGGGGTGCACCACTCCCGGTCAGGTGGTTGACGATCTTGCCGTGCGGACCGGAAACACGGGACAGCACCCCTCGCCGCTCGAGTGCGCGGCACGCCTGGTTGACCTGCTGCCGGATCACGCCAAGCTCGGCTGCGAGCTGATCGTCATCGAGTGCTTCTCGGCGGAGGAGTTCGATCACACGGTCCTGAAAGGCCACGGCGCTTCCCTGTAGGTCCGAGCAGTCTACGAGCTCCAGACGAGTCCTTGGGGCTGCAATCTGCGTCGGCCGCAGGTGCCCGCACAGTACCGACGCTGTGCGACTTGCGATCGGTCGGCGGCGGCGGGATCGGCCCACATCCGCATCACACTAACAACCGTTAGTGGCATCTTGCGCCCGAGTTGCGCTGGTGAGGGCTAAGCCCGCTACGGGCACCGCGCTTCCGATCCCTCGCTTGCGCGGGGTGATTACGCTAGGCGCGATGATTACGCCCACCCCGAACCTCGGCCGCCTCGAGCGGGTCGACTTGCGCCAGGCATGGCTGGGCGAAGCGACTGGCTTCACGCCGTGGCTGGCACTCCCTGACAACATCGTGCTGCTCGGCGAAGCGATTGGCATCGAGCTCGAGGTCGACTCCCAGGAGAAGGAGGTTGGCCCCTTCCGGGCGGACATCCTGTGTCGGGACACGGTCAACAACCACTTCGTGCTGATCGAGAACCAGCTCGAACGCACAGATCATGGGCATCTTGGGCAGCTGCTGACATACGCGGCTGGGCTTGAGGCGGTGACCATCGTGTGGATTGCGAGCCGCTTCACCGACGAGCACCGTGCCGCACTCGACTGGCTCAATAACGGAACGAACACTGGAATCAACTTCTTCGGCATCGAGATCGAGCTTTGGCGCATCGGTTCCTCGCCCCTGGCGCCGAAGTTCAATGTCGTATCGCAGCCGAACGACTGGAGCAAGGCGGTTCGTCAACAGGCCAGTAGCAGCCAGTTGACGGTGATGTCCGAATTCCAGCGGCTGCATCTCGAGTTCTGGACACAGTTCCGGCAGTTCCTCGAGGATCGCGGCAGCCCGATTCGCACGCAGCGACCATCAACGGACCACTGGACGGACGTCGCAGTCGGACGCAGCAACTTCCATTTGTCTGCGACCAACGGTATGCGTGACAAGAATTCCGCCGTTAGCCTCATTCTCAGCGGGCCTGACGCCAAGCCGCATTTCAAGCTCATTCAGTTGCGACATCGCGAAGTCGTGGAGGAGCGGATGTCGCCGTTTGGATCGGTGGAGTGGCGGCTTCTGCCCGGGCGCAAGGTCAGTACTATCAAGATTGCGCGCGCGAGCACGCCATCGGACGCAGCCACGTGGCCAGAACTCAATGAGTGGATGGTAGGGGCGTTGGAGACGATGGATGCCCTGTTCCGCCCCATCGTGAAAACGCTCAACGCTGTGGAGCTTCCGCCTGAGGAAGATAAGGCGCTGGCCGACACCATCGCGACCACTGGCGACATCTAGACGCGCTCGGCGTCGGAGCGCCTCACGAACACATCACACTAACCACGCTTAGTGTGAATCCAGGCACGAGGTTGAGCGGCGGCCGCCTTCAGTTCCTCGTCGGTAACACTCGACGGGGCGCGCCATCAGGCGTACCGTGAGCGCACATGACGCATTCCGATTCCACGCCTGTCGGCCCCGCAACGCCGAGTTCAGGAACCGCTGAGCGTCTCGCCTACGCAGACTTCTGGCCGAGGGTGGTGGCCTTCCTCATCGATCTGTTCGTCATCGCACTCATCAGTTCCGCCATCGCGTCACTGGTCGACCTGCCAGCCGAGTGGCATCTGGGAACATCTCAGTTCTACCTCTCCTTCCCGCCGGCTGGGACCCTTGTCGGCCTAGTCTACTTCGCGGGCTTCTGGGGCTGGCTCGGCCAGACGCCGGGAATGATGCGGATGGATCTGCGCGTCGTTCGAGCGGATGACGGTGAGCGGATTGGCATCAAGCGCGCCGTCGTCAGGTGCGCCGGCCTGGCGCTATCGGTGCTTCCATTCTTCATGGGCCTGATCGTGGCCGCATCGGATCCCAAGACACAGGGCTGGCACGACAAGATCGCGTCAACGGTGGTGGTGACCCCGTACTAGCCGTTTGATGGAGACCCGACCTTAACCGTATTCCAACCGGCGATCGACTAGGCGCTCGACATCCTCTCGCACTAGATCCCCGTTGATGGCGATCGCGGCAGCCGAACCGCCACCGGCCGAAGTGATTACCTGGAGGCGGGGATCCACCACGTTCCCAGCCGCCCAGACGCCGACGGCGCTGGTCTGGCCCATCGCATCGACGAGCGCGAAACCAACGTCATCCACTTCGCAGCCCAGTCCCAGGAGCAGGCCGTCGGCGTGCGGCTCATTTTCCGGCCGCACGAACACCGCAGTTCGAGCGATCACTCCACCGTCGAGCAGTTCCACAGCGGTCAACCGGTCACCCTCCACGACGAGCCCACCCACGATGCCGTTGACGATTTGCACGCCTCGCGCTTGCAACTGCGCAAGCTCGGCGAGGCTCGGCTCGAGCGTGTGCACGAAAAGCATTACGTCGTCGGACCACTGCCGCACTAGTAAGGCGTGCGGAATTGAGCCTGCATTGGTGCCGAGGACCGCGATGGGTTGGTTGCGGACCTCCCACCCATGACAGTACGGGCAGTGCAGGAGGTCCCGACCCCACCGCTCCCGTACACCAGGAATCTCGGGCAATTGATCATGCGAACCCGTCGCGATAAGGATGCGCCGGGCACTCAGGACCGAACCGCCAGCGAGGCGCACAGTGAACCCTGGTTCGATCGCGAGAACCTCATCCTCTACCAACTCCACTCCGTACACGGTGACCTCGGCGCGACCGATCGCCAGCAAGTCAGCCGGCGGCATCCCGTCGCGGGATAGGAATCCATGCATGTGCGCCGCTGGAGCGTTACGAGGCAATCCGGCATCGACGAGGGCCACCCGGCGACGTGCCCTGCCCAGAACGAGGGCTGCACTCAGGCCGGCAGCTCCTCCGCCGACCACTACCACGTCATAGCGCGCGGATACCATCGTCAACACCTCCGAAGAGAAAGACTGATTGGCCGAAGCGTGTCTCGACCCATCAGCGGAATTAGCCGCCTGTTGTCCATTGCAGGTTCCTTTCTGGTCCGCCTGTCACCAGGCCGGGGTCAGATGACGGGTATTGCGGAGCTTGCTGGTAGATCCGGTCAAGGGCGAACGCTCGCCGCGGGCTCAGTGCCGATGCGACCGCGGGCGACGATAAACGTCGCCAACGCAAGGCCGAAGGTGAACGGCGCCCAGCCGAAGCGTTCCCACGGACTGGATGAGGCGAGGTTCATCAGGGCGCCGAGGGGCAGGATGACCACCAGGCCCCACGCTCCGACCCGGAAGGCGCCCGAGAAGCGATCGCCCCAGAAACCCGCCCGGCCCAGGATCACGCCGGCGGCTGCGACGAAGATGACCATGGAGACCGAGCTGACGGCGCGAAGTTCTGGCGGGAGCGTTCCCTCGTTAGTGCCGCCCAATGCCGCTCGACCCCATGGGGCGCCGAGCGTCAGCAACAGTTGGAAGGTCGCGACGATGCCAAAGCCGGTCGCCGCAACCGTGGCGGCTCGCTCGGCGGTGGACCTGGAGAAGCTCGGAACCCGCATGGCGGTCGACTCCTTCCGAACCGCGCTCATATCGCCGCCACGGGGATAGCTGCCGCAGACGGGACCGCGATCCGCCGGGGCGCGGCAGCGCCGACAGTCTCGGCCGCCTGGGCGACGCGCTCGTCTCCGACGATCATGCCGTCGCGCATGCGGATGATGCGATCGCACGTGTCACCGACCTCGGCGTCGTGGGTCACGAGCAGCACCGTCTGACCCCGCTCGCGATTGAACTTGCGCAGCAGTCCGAGGACCTCTCCGGCCCGTGCCGAGTCAAGGTTGCCCGTCGGCTCGTCGCCGAGGACGATCGTCGGGTCATTGACCAACGCCCGGGCGATCGCCACCCGCTGCTGCTCGCCACCAGAAAGTTCCATCGGTCGATGACCGGCGCGCTCGGCCAAGCCGACAGAGTCGAGGGCCTCGCGCGCTGCCTTCCGAGCCAGGCTCCCAGACGTTCCGGCATATGCCGCCGCCAGCGCGACGTTCTCCTCGGCCGTGAGCGTCGGTACCAGGTTGAACGACTGGAACACGAAGCCCATGGACCTCGCACGGATCCGTGTCCGCTCACGATCGGAGAGGGTCGTGACATCGACTCCGTCGAACCGGAGGCCGGGCGCTGGTCCATCGTTGCGGTCGGGCGCGTGCAGCAGGCCGAGCAGATGCATCAGCGTGCTCTTGCCGGAGCCTGACGGCCCCATGATCGCCACCATCTCGCCGGCGGCGATGCTGACGTCGACGCCGCGCAGGGCCTCGACGCTGGTGCGGCGCGACATGCGGTAGGTCTTGCGCAGATTGGTTCCCTCGAGCAGGGACATCGTTGGCTCCTTCATCATTCGTAGCGCAGGGCCGACACCGGGTCGAGCCGTGCGGCGCTCCAGGCCGGGATGATCCCGGCCAGCATTCCAAGGATCGTGCTGAAGCCCACCGCGAACGCGGCCGTCAGGGGGGTGAGGTCGAACAGGACGGTCCCGCCGGCTCGGCCGGCCTCGTTGGCCAGCACGACCACGATGGTGCCCAGTCCGAGGCCGAACAGGCCCCCGATCAGGCCGATGACGCCTGCCTCGGCAACCAGCTCGCGGATGATCCGACCACGTGAGCCGCCGATGGCGCGCTTGATGCCGATCTCGCGGGTGCGTTCGGCGACGCTCATGGCCATAGTGTTGATGACCGACAGGCCACCAACGATCAGGCTGATGGCGGCGACGCCGATGATGATCGCGTTGAAAATCATCGTCGTGGCACCGACGGTCTCCTCGAACTCGGCGCCGGTCATGGTGGCGCTGTTCTCGACGGTCGCCTCGATCGCCGCTGCCACGGTCTCGATATCCGCGCCCGCTTCAGGGTAGGCGACGACCTGGTTGATCAGCTCGTTGGCCACGAGCGACTCGGCCACCAGGGGCGGCAGGTCCGCGAGGTATATCGGCTGGGCCGATGCCAGCGGGATATAGGCGGTGGTGTCCGGCGCGGTGAGCGTCGGCTGCAGGGTGCCGACCACCTCGAAGGTCTCCCCTCGGATCTCGATTGAGCCACCGGAGACGGCGCCATGCTTCTGTGCGAGGCTGGATCCGAGCACCACTACGTTGCCGGCGTCCTCGGCGGTAAGCATCCTGCCGGTCGCCAACTCCATTTCGAAGCTGTCGTGCCCCGCGTCGGCGCCAGGGATCGAGCCGAGGATGATGTCCGGAACCGAGAAGCTGACGGCGAGGTCGGTCTCCCACAGAAGCTCGACCCTCGGATCGGCTGCTGCCACGCCATCGACCAAGGCGATGGCGTCGGCATCGGTGAGCCGCATCGGCGAAGTGCCGAAGGCGACGCCGTCGGTGACGGTGATCTTGTCGGCGTAGAACTCGGTGCCCATGCTGACGAGACCGTTGATCTGGTTGGCCATGGAGCTGAACACGACCAGGGCCCAGATGCCGATGGTGATGCCCACGATGGTGAGAGTCGTTCGCAGCTTGCGCCGCGAAAGCTCACGAAGAAGTCGCATGACTAATCTGCTTTCAGGCTGAAAGGGGGATACCGGTCGGTGACGAGCAGGAACGCGTATGCGCTCACCCGCAGGCTCCAGCGACTGACGCCGACGACGTAGTCGAACAGGGGCTTGGGATACCGCCCCGTCAGGAGGATCGCAAACCAAGCGATTACGACGGCGATGACTGCTCCGATCATCAGGAAGAACAACACGACGTAATGGGGGATCGCCAGGAACCACTTGACCAGTGGAAGCCAGCGGTTCAGGTCGCGATGGACCTCCGGATAGTCGATCTCGAGGTGCACCGACTGCTCCTCGACAGTGGACGGATATCGGTCCGTGAGCAGGGCGAGGTAGGCACCCACGCGGGCGCCGAAGCGGGTCAGCTCGCGCGCAAAGTCGAACCACCAGCGCGGGTAGCGAACGCGGACGACGATCATCAGCGCCGTCGCGAAGGCCAGGCCGGCGAGGAGGCCACCACCTGTACCGGCAATCTGCTCACCGGCCGCCGTCACAATCGTCTGGTTGCCGGTCGCAGTGATCGCGCCGAGCACGACGGCAATCGGTATGACCCAGATCAGGCGGAAAAAGGTGCTAACTCGGTCAAGGTGGTCGGGATAGTCGACCGTGAGGCGCGCCGCGTATGTCGTTGGGCTTGTCCTGATAGCTGGCGCGGTCATGCCGGCACCGCCACGGGCGTCACTTCCATACCGACGTGGGGTATTGCCGGCCGAGTCATCGCGATGACCACCGTCCCTCGCGCATGTCCAGCTGCCACATGACTGATGGCCCCGGGCGTTTGGGTCAGCGGGTAGGTGGCGCCGATGACTGGCGTGACCTTGCCGGCCTCGACGAGCGCCGTGAGAGCGACCAGGTCGGCTCGGTTCTGGGTCTTGACGGATGGTCGTCCTTGTTGGCGCACGAACATTGACACCACGGAGCCCCGAAACACGCGGCCCAGCTTGCCGGCCGAGTGCCCTCCGCCGTTGGAAATCAGAGTGCCGTTCGGCGTGAGTGCCCGCCTGGTGTCGGACATTGAACGGTCCCCAACGTTGTCGAGGATGACGTCGTAGCGGGCGGCACCTGCTCTGAAGTCCTCGCGGGTGTAGTCGACGACGTGATCGGCACCGATCGAGCGGACGAGCTCCACGTTCCGGGTGCTGCACACGCCGGTTACCTCGGCGCCGAACGCCTTGGCAATCTGCACGGCGAACGTGCCCACGCCGCCAGACGCACCATTGATCAGGACCTTCTGCCCTGGCCGGACTCCGGCATCGTCACGAAGGAGCTGGAGGGCGGTGCTCGCCGACACGCCGAGAGCGGCTGCCTGTTCGAAGGTGAGGTTGGCCGGCTTCGTGACGAACTGATTCTCCGATGCACTCGCGTACTCGGCGAAGGCACCGGTGCACCATCCGAACACCTCGTCCCCCGGTCGAAGGCTCTGCACGTGCGCACCAACCGCTTCGACCGTCCCCGCGACATCGGTCCCGGGAACTCTGTTCTTCGGCTTGCTCAGTCCCGTCGCCGTGCGCATCACGTACGGCACGCCGGTCATGAGGATCCAGTCGCCGAGATGGATGGACGCCGCGTGGACGCGGACCAGCACCTCGCCATCGGCGATCTGGGGCTTGTCGATGTCCTGTGTTTCCAGGACCTCCGCAGAGCCGTACCTATCCTGGGTGATCGCCATCATGGTGCTCGCCATCTGAGTGAAATCTTCGTCCATCGGTAGGTTCCTTTATCTGTACTTCGGTCTGTCGGGTCGTGCGCGGAACGGGCCACGTCGGCGCGTCGCTGGGCTGGTAGCAGGCCAGATCCTCGGCGACTCGAGCCTGCATCAGTTCACTGCGTGCACATGATTCACTTCGTCATAACTCAGGTGGCGCAAGCGCACGTCACCGGCGCGGTGCATCGGCAAACGCGGCACGTGCAGTCCGCGACGGGGTTGGTGGAGGAGCGCGAAACGCGGGTCAGGACGACGAAGGCAAGCATTGCTGCCGGAATGACGAGCAGGTAAGTCACAGACAGCGCCTGGCCCGTCCCGATCGCTTCCTGGAGCGCCCCAACGCCGATGTACAGCAGGCCGGCCACGCCGTGCGCAAAGCCCATCAGCATTCCGGAGGCGGCTGCCACCGAGCGCGGAACCAGGTTCTGCGCCGTGACGACCATGATCGGTAGGCTGGCGTTCAACAGTGCGCCGGCGGCCACCACGGCCGCGAAGTACACCGGGGAGCCAGGCTCCAGCAAAAAGATCGCGAACAGCGGCACGACCGCTAGCACCATCGTCGAGCTCACCGCGAGGCGGGCACTGACTCGGGACGCCAGAGAGGCGGCGATCACGCCCCCGGCCGCAGCGGCGAGGGCAAACGCCGACAACGTCCAGCCGATCAGCGCCGAGTCACGTGCCACCCCGTGCTCGCCTACCAGCCACAGGCCGATGCCGGCGCCGAAGGCGACATACGGCACGCTCGCCAAGGCAGCGGCCATCGTCAGGATGCCGACGGGTCCAGCGACAAGTTGAAGGTCAATCATGGGCGGGCGCCCGACGCGAGGCTCTCGGCCGCTCGGGACGATGAGATAAGTCGCGAGACCGAGCGCGACGCCGGGGACCATCAGCCACGGCGTCCCGCCAACACCAAGTGTCGACATCACCGTCAGCACGGCGACGGGTCCGACGGCGACGCCGAAGGTCCCGCCCGCGCTGTAGAGGCTTACCGCCAGGCTGGGTCGACCGGCACCCGTGCTGCGCGACAGGCTCGTGAACGCCGGGTGCATCGCTCCCGAGGCTAAACCGCCTGTTAGCAGCAGGCCGACCAGCAGCCATACCGATGGTGCGATGCCGACGAGCGCCAGTAGCGCGGAGCTGAGCGCCACGCCGGCCGCGCCGACCAGCCGTGGCCCAACCCTGTCAGCCAGCGCACCGAAGAGCGGCTGGGTCACCGATGCGCCGAACGACAGGGTGGCCACAAGCAGCGCAAGCACGCTCTCGGTTAGCCCGAAGCGCGCCTGGATCGTCGGCAGCAGCGCCGAAACCGCGGAGAACGGAATGTCGGCCGCGGCATGGCTCGCAGCCAGCAAGCCGACAAGGCTTGCGCCGCCGAGCGCGACTCGGGGACTTGTAACTCGGGCGAGCGAGACCATCGTGGATGGTCCTATGCGCCCGAGCCGACGACAACGGTCGTCAGCGCGTGACCGCCGGTATCCAGGCCGGACGTTGCTGCGACCACGAAGCCGCCCATCATGAAGGCGACGATGACGGCCACGAGCGCGCCAGTTCCCCACAAGGGAACGAAGCGGCGCCAGCCGGTCGGCTCAGCGCCGCCGTGGTATGCATGGGTGAGGGCATGGCCCTTGCCGCGGCCGAGCAGGTAACGGTTCACCGGGTAGGCAACGATGCCGGCCGCAGTGAGGGCAATCATCATGGCGACCCAAAACACCGGGTTGTCCAAGCCGGCGTCCAACGCGCCTGGGATGGCGGCCATGACCGCGTTGTCAACGACCTCCATCGTGGCGATCGACAGCGTGTCGGCGGCCAAGACGACCCCGAGGGCGCCGAAGAAACCGAGTCCGCCCCTGACGAGCGGCAGCGTCGAAAGGGTGTAGCCGAACAGAAAGGCCAAGCCGACGGCGAGCCCGATCGTCGCAAGGGTGCTCAGCCCCAGGGCGGTGCCAACGATCAGCCCACCAATCTCGCCGATCGCGCACCCGGTGAGGCAGTGGAGCGTGGCGCTGGCGGCCATCGAGTTGACGCTGCCCATTGCGTGCCCCATATCGTGCTCACCCCCGTCGTGCGCGGCACTCTGCCCGGTCAGCGACGGCTGGTGAGATGGTTCGTTTTTGACGTGCTCCTCATGCACCGAGGCTGTCATCGATCCTTCTCCTGGTTGGCGATGTTGAGTGGTTTCGGTGGCCAGAGGCCGTGGCGGCCGCTCGCTGCGTCCGCCCGGCGTCGCGACCGGTGATGGCGACCCTGCGCCCATCGACTCCAGGCGGACCGCCGTCGCGCGACCGATCCCGCCGGTGCCGCCCGTGATCAGGACGGTCTTCCCAGCCATGTGTCCGGTGGCCGGCGCCGCGGCTCTGCTGCCCTTACCCCGAGTCACGAAGCCACCGCAGTTGGCCGCACTACGCCGGCGCTGCCGCCCACGCGGCTGATGCTGTCGGGCTCGTCACCAAATCCCTTGATGGCTCGCCAAAGGAAGGCGACGATCAGGAGTGCTTCACCGACGAAGGTGAACAGGCTGAAGGTGAACGTGAAGTCGGGGACCAAGATGCGCGTGAAGGTATCGGCCAGGTACCCAACACCGGCGATCACCACGAGGACTCCAAGGAACCGTGGGAACTGGACTGACTTGTATACGAGGGCCCCGACGCCGAGGAGATGAAGTCCGAAGACCGCAAGCTCGATGTCCATGGCGTTGTGGAACGAGGCGATGGACGACATGACCTGTGCTTCGACCACTGCCGCGGGCAGGGTCGAGGCGGCCGGACCGCCCAGCAGCTGTGCGACGTCGAGAAGGTTGGCCAATGCCGGCAGGAACGCGGCGGCAGCCGCCAGCCGCAGCCAGCCCACCAGCATGGCGAGTGTCCCGTTCACGGGGCGCAGCAGGACATAGAGCGCCCAAGCCATCAAGACGTCCAGGAACGTGACCACCAAGAACGCCGCGATGGCGAGCCGGAAGACACCCTCGGACTCAACGATGTTGGCGACCGTCGCCGTCGGGTTGCCCGTGTCGACGAGGGTGCCCAGCACGCCGAAGAACGCGAACGGCGCGAGCACCGCCATGCCGAGCAGCCCAAGAGCTGCAATCAGGGCGACCTTGCGTTGTGAGATGTCGGTCGTACCGGCTTGACTCGAGGTGTTGTCCATTGGAGCTTCCTTTCGGGTCCGACTGTAAGCAGGCGGGGTGAGATGGCGGGTATTGCGGAGCTTGCTGGTAGATCCGGTCAAGGGCGAACGCTCGCCGCGGGCATCGTGGTCAACGTCGATCTCCTTCATAAATTGCTGGGCTATCGAGCGCCGATAGCAACACGAGGGTGTAGGTCCCCAGACGAAGGGCGCCGGAGGGCTGCTGCCGGATCAGGTTCACGCTCGGGGACCTCGGGTGACCTTGCGTCGCGTCGCGGCGAATGCCGCCGCGATCCCGAAGCAAGCGATGCCCTAGCCTGCGGCCGCCCGCGTTGCCCTCCAACGCACACAACCCCCACACCTCTCCCACAGTTGCGGGCATCGGCACTGTCGCCGCGATGGCGCGATGCGCGGCTTCTCGCATGAGGGTTGGCGGAGGGAGCCAAACTCGCACCAGCGCGATCGAGCGGCGCGAGCGTCGGGCCCGCTGCCCCTCGACGGCACGCCTCGAGGACGGACCCACACCCGCAGTCGCCTGGGTTTTGGGCTTAGCCCCCGTGGTCGCCCGGCGGACCACCGTCACCGATTGATGCCCCGGCCCGTTCCGCGCCAAGACGCTCCAATGCAGAGAGCACACCATCCAAACCCGGATCGAGGGCATCTGGAAACACGGCGCTCCAGAAGACGATCCCGTCAGCACCGATCACGAACAGCGCGCGCCGGCTACGCCCCGTCGCCGGCACGTGGACCCCGTACAGACGCGCGACGGCGCCGGGCGGCGAGTCGTCGGCGAGGAGCGGGAATGTGATCCCGAATGCGCGCGCAAAGGAATCGTGAGACCACGTCGCATCGGTGGAGATCCCGACAATGGCGGCCCCCCGCCGCCCGAGATCCGGGAGGAGCTCCTGGTAGCGGGCAAGCTGCGCCGTCGCGACCGGATGCCAGTCGGCGACATAGAAGACGACAACGACATCGCGACCGCGGAGGTCGTTGAGCGCCAAGCGCGAGTAAGGCGCATCCGACAGTGCGAAGGGCGGCGCCTCGGCACCGGCAGCCAGCGGAAACGGCGACTGTCCGGGCCTGCGTCGGTTGCCCGTCACCGGCGGCGCGATGCTGCGGCGGCGGCCGATGCGCTCGCGCGCCCGCGCGCGGCGCTCAGGTCAAAGGCGTCGCCCTCGCGAAGCTCGACCTCATCGGTTCGGCCCGTGGCAGGGAGTCTCGCGGCGTCGACCGAGAAGGGGTCGCGAAAAGTGTGGGTCACCGCCCAAACGATGTTGCCGACTCGGGCCATGGGTTCGCCTCCACTTGCTCCCTCGCGGCGCACGTCCGTCGCGCCTGTGAGGTGTTCGGTGGTGATGCTGGACCGCGAGCCGGCGGCGCGCCCTCCCCGAATGGGTAGTTTTCTGGCGGTTAGGGCGGATAGTTCCCAGCTTGAGCGAGGGTCACATCGTCGGCGGCGCGAGCAGGCCGAGGGCGATGGCGCGCGAAACGGCCTCCGCGCGGTTCGCAGCGCCGAGCTTGTTGAACAGCGACTTGACGTGGTACTTCGCGGTGTGCTCGGTCACGAACAACGCCTCGGCAATCTGGCGGTTTGAGGCGCCACGCGCGAGCAGGTCCAGCACTTCGCGTTCACGTGGGCTGAGGCGATCGCCATGGCCCCCCGCTGCTGCCTCGCCCGCCGCGATGGCGGGCTCCATGGCGTGGGCGACCATCTCGTCGATCGACAGCCGGCCACCTTCCGCCCATGCCGCCGCTCGCGCGTCCTCGGATAGCGCGCGCTGCGCGGCCCCCAGCCAGCGCTCGTGGCGCTCGCGGATCGGCGGGAAGGCCCAGATGCCGGCGTTCTCCTCGAGTGCGCTCGCGGCGCCCGACAGGCGCATCGCTCGTGATGGATCTCCTTCCAACGTCGCCAGCGCCGCCAGACCAGGGAGGGCCATCCGCAGGCCGAGTCGGTCGTGGTGTTCCCACGCCAGAGCGATCGCCTCCCGGTAGAGGGCGCCGGCACGCGGCACATCCCCTCGCTCATGCGCGACGCTGGCAAGCACGAACAGCGCGTATGGCGGCCAGGTCGTGCTCCCGGCTGTGCGCGCGACGGCGAGAGCATCTTCGGCATAGCGATGCGCATCGTCCAGACGGTCGGCCAGCCAGGACAGCTGGCCGAGGTGGAAGGAGAACAGCGCGACGTCCTCGGCCGAACCCTCCGTTCGAGCGAGGCCTAGGCCCTCCTGGTAGCTTCGCTCAGCGGTCTCCAGGTCACCGAGCCACAGGGCCGTGTCACCGACGCCGTGCAGGGAGGTGACGAGGCCCGGAACGTCGAAGAGTCGGCGCCACGTCGCGAGCGCTTGGCGATGGAAGCTCGCCGCCAGCTCGTACTCGCCCTGATCTGTCGCGCGGAAGCCGGCCGCATTCAGCGCCTTCGCGCGGAGCACCGCCGCACGCTCGCCCGTGCTGCCGGGCTCGATCTCGGCGGAGTCCGCGTGCCCGCCAAGCAGGGTCTCGAACCACTCGCTCGCCTCGGCTGGATAGCCATGCAGGAACCAATACCATGCCAGCGCGCCGACGAGCCGCAGGCCCTCCTCGAGCGCCTCAGGACGCCCGCTGCTTCGGGCCCAGCCGAGGGCTTGGCGAAAGTTGTTCTCCTCCCGCTCAAGCCTGGCCACCGCGCCCGCCTGCGAGGCGCCCTGGAGCTCCTTCGATTCCTGCTCCGCGAGGTCAGCGAAGTACCGCGCGTGCGCGAGCCTCGTCTCGTCGATGCTCGAAACCGCGGCAAGCAAGTCGAGCGCGACCGCGCGCGTCGTTTCCAGCATCCTGAATCTCGGGCCGCTTCCGTCGCCCTCGCCCGCGCCGGGCTCGGTGACGATCAGGTTCGTATCCGCTAGCGACGTCAGCGCGGCGAGGGCGTCCGGCACGTCACCACCGCCGACCGCTTCCGCCGCGTCTAGCGTCCATCCGCCGGCGAAGACGCTCAACCGCGTGAACAGCAAACGCTCGCCTGGGTCCAGCAGGTCCAAGCTCCACGTGAGCGTTGCCCGCAGCGACTGCTGTCGGGCGGGCGCGTCGCGCAGGGACGGCCCCGGGACGGGCAGCCTCCGGTCGAGTCGGTCGAGCGTCGCGGCCGGTCCAAACTGCGCTGCCCGGGCGGCCACGAGCTCGATCGCCAGCGGCAGCCCGTCCAGGCGGACGCACAGCTCGGCGACCGCTTGCGCGTTGGATGGGGTCAGCCCGAACGCGGGCGCGCTCGCGCGGGCGCGCTCGATGAACAGCGCCACCGACGGCACCTCCCGGAGCTCCTCGGGCGGGGGCAGGTGCCGGGGGTCAGGCAGCGCGAGCGGCATGAGCGGCAGCGTGCGCTCCCACCGCAGGCGAACTGGCTCACGGCTCGTGACAAGAAGCGTCAGTCCCGGGCTCGCGGCGATGAGGTCACCGAGATCGGCGGCCGCCGGCAGCACGTGCTCGAAGTTGTCGAGGACCAGGAGCATCCTGCGCGAGGCTGCGAACGCCACGACAGCCGCGTACGACGCGGCCCCCGCCTCAACCGCGCCGAGGGCGCGCGCGATGGCCAATCCGACGCCGCCCGGGTCGGACACGGCGGCAAGATCGACGAACCACACTCCGTCGGGAAAAGCGTCTCCGTCCCCGAGCGAGCGCCCAACGGCCGTCGCAAGTCGCGTCTTTCCCACGCCACCAGGCCCGACGACGGTGACGAGCCGGACCTCCGAAGCGACGAGCTGTTCCCGCAGCATCTGGAGCTCGTCGGCCCGCCCGAGCAGCGGCGAAATCGCGGAAAACCAGGTTGACGGGGCCCGGGCGTTGACACGATCCCCCGCATCCGCCACGGGTGAGCGAGATGGAACGCTGCCGATGAAGGCGGCCCGCTGCTCGGCGGTGAGGCCGAGCGCATCAGCGATCGCACGCACCGTGTTTGGGTACGGACGGCGCCGCTCGCCACGCTCCAGCGCACTGATCCCCTTCGCCGTCAGGCCCGCGTGCTCCGCGAGCTCGTCCTGGGTCAGCCCGGCGGCTTCCCGATACCGCCGGAGCCGATCGCCGAACGTCCCTGCCCCTCCATCGCCCATCGCCCGCCCATCCTAGCCCGCCCTGCGGCCCTCCGCGTAACGTGGGGACCGGTGGTTGTGGCGTCTTTGGCCGCCGCGCCGGGCATCGCGCTGAGGTCGACGCGCTGGGGACACGATCGCAGTCGCGTAGGCTACCGAGACGGTGGAAGATGTCCGGCGAAGAGAGCAGATAACTCGGCCCGTTACGCTCCCCCGCCTACGCTCGGGCCACAGCGCATCGGCCGGGATAGTCCGAAGTCAGCTGCTCTATCCACTGAGCTACGGGCGCGCGATTCACGCTCAAACAGAGCGGATGACTCGACCGGCATTGTGCCACAGCGATACCGCACCACCTAACCGGCTGGATGGACGCCGGTAGGAACGCAAGCTCGTAGACACCAAGTGGGGCTTCCCCTTGGACAGGGCAGCCTGGCCTCACTGCGGCTCGCTACTCAGCACTGACACCGGTGCGATTCTCAGCGTGTTCCCACCAAGGACCACGAAGGAGACACCGATGGCGATGTCACAGTCTGCCCTGTCCGAGCTGCTCGACGCCATCTGCGCCGGCGGCAGTATCGACGTCATGCGTGAAGCGATGGCCGTCGTCCTCCAGGAGCTGATCGAGCTCGTTGGTCGCGCTCGTCGCGGCTGGCGTCCCGAGCAAGCTCCAGGCGCGAGTGCTCAGCCGATAGGACAGCCGCGCCTCCCATGCGGAGCCGCCGGTCGGCAGCAGCGCCCGTCGATCGCGCTCACCATGGGGCACTTCCCGAATCGCTGTAGACGAACTCTCCACGGGCCTCGATCCGCAGGCACAAGAAGGGGGCGGTTGATGTCTCAGCCGACTGGCTCCGCGCGCGTCGGCGCGACGCTCGCGTCGAGGCGCCGACGCTCGATCGTGTCGAGCGCCAGCGCGCCGAGCCCCAGGATCCAGCCGATCACGAAGACCAGGCCGCCGAGGAAGCCGACCAGCCAGCCGAGTAGGGTCAGCAGCGCCGCCCACAACAGCGCGCCGATGGCGTAGGCCAGCCACGGTGAGGTCGTCACGCCGAATCGAGCGATCGCGCCGCCGATGGCCATGGCCACGTACACCTGGCTCACGAAGATAAGCGCCACGATGGCCAACACCACGATCACCAGCGGGACGACGAAGGCGCCGCCGAACGACGCTGCCAACATGGCTGCTCCCGCCGCCAGGATGCCGAGCACGATGAGCAGCAGGAACTGGCCGACCCAGGCGGCCAGCCCGGCGCCGAAGGCCAGCAGCGGCCGAGCATGGAGCGCCCCGCCGGGATGGACCACCCAGCCCGGCCGCGCCAGCATCAGGCCCCAGCCCAGCACGAGCAGGCCAATGAAGGCACCGATCAGGGCAGTCAGCACGTTGTCGGGCAGCAGGGACTGGTAGCCGGCCCACTCCGGGTCTCGCCGCTGCACGTCGCCGCCGACCTGTGCTCCATCGGCGATCTCCGCTTCGCGCTCCGAGGCGTACAGGACGTCGCCACCGATGACCGCTCCGGAGCCGAGGCGCAGCCGACCGAGGCTGGCGTCCACGCCACCGCCCACCGAGCCGTCGATCGTCAGCTCGCCGGCAGCCGCCAGCACGTCGCCCTCGACGGATCCATCGACACGCAGGCTGCCGGTCGCGCCGGCGACGTCGCCCCCGATCGAAGCGTCGCTGGTGATGTTGACGTTGCCGCCGGCCACCACGAGATCGCGACCGACCGTGCCCGACACGGTGACGTTGCCGCCCAACGAGCGGACGGCGCCTTCGACCGCGCCAGACACGGTGACGTTGCCGCCTGTCGAGTTGAGGGAGCCGGCCACCGTCCCGCGCACCTCGACGGTCCCCGACGCCACGGTCAGGTCGCCGTTCACCCGGCCGTCGATGACGGTCTGGCCGGCGGCGACATAGAGGTCGTCGTCGATCGTCTCGTCGCTGCCAACGTCCACGCGGTCGCTGGCGCGGTATTCGGCAGCGACCGCTGACCCGACGAGGCTCAGCAGCAGGATTACGCTGAGAAGCGAGGAGGTCATGAGGCGGGTGGTCAGAAGTCGCATGTGAGCGTTCTCCGAAGCGTCGAAATGCATGGGCCAAAAACTAATGGCGCGGCGTATCGAGCGACTGTCCGTCATCCATCTCGACGCGCGCCATTCCCGAGATGCAGTAGCCGATGTGGCGAATCGGGCACGATGTGCGACCAAAGAGCGGTCCGACGTCAACGGACCAGCGCCAGCCCGGGCCGAACCGGCAATGGCCGACCGTCGTTTCGCCCAGATCGACCGTCGCGTAGTAAGTATTCGGCATCTCCCGGACACCGTCCGGGTTCGTGAAGCTCTTCGCTTCGGGGCGGGGCATCGACGGGCTCCAGGCGGGTAGCTGTCGCGGCCCATCATACGGCGATGTGGCGCGGCCGGTGGCTTGCGAGTGGCCCTTGGAACACTGGAGGTCCCGGTCCATCCGAAGTAGCTGAAACAGAGCAGATAACTCGACCGGATACGCTCCCCCGCCCACGCTCGGTGCTACAGCGCATCGGCCGGGATAGTCCGAAGTCAGCTGCTCTGATCCACTGAGCTACGGGCGCACCCGCGAATCGTAACCGACGGCGACCAGGCCGCCAACGCCGACATATTCCTCGCTGGTCCGGTACTAAAATGCCTCAAGGGCTCAGCTGACCTCGTCGGGTGGCGAGGTCGCCTGGCGGCGGGTGGCAACATCCCCACCCAGCAAGATCCAGCCGATGGCCATCGCGACGATGCCGATTTGCGAGAGCTGCCCCAAGATCGTTGATGTCAGCCCGAGGCGGTCAATCCCGGTGAAGGTGAGGGCGGCACCAATGGCTACCGCCAAGGCTCCCCATCGCGTCACGACCCCGAGGCGGAAGGTGACGATCCCGAACCACGCAACGCTGATCCATAGCGCCATCCCGGCCCAGAAGAATTCTCCGATCGAGAACACGATCACGACGAGATACCACGCGTTGGCCAGCACGGCGGGCGCGGCCCCGATAAGCGCGAGGACGGGAGAGACCGCCGCCTGGCGCCGATGTGCGGCGAGGATCACGGCGATCATGCCCAGGTTGATCAGGATGATGCGCAGCGCTTGGAGGTCGGCGGGGATCGCGAGCAGGAAGGCCGCAAGAATGGCGACACCGCCGACGATGCCCACGACGCCGAGCAGTCGTATCGGCATCGGTGGCGCGGAAGTAATTGAGTGAGCCACTGTTCGATTCCTCCGAATGCGCTCGGAGACGGCCGTGACGGCAACGTCGCCGAGCATGGTGATCCAGGCGCCAACCGATCCTCCTGGCGCACCGCCTGCACGTGCGTCACGGAGCTTGTCGTGGAAGAGCTGAACCATCTCCTCAGCGAATCGATCCCGGAAGTCGGCCGGGTACAGCCACAGGAAGCTGCGGTAGACGCGCTCCCCTACCCCCGCCGGGAGGGTCATCCTCCCGACTCGAGCGCCCAGGGCCGCGCGGCATCGACGAGGCTCTCGAGGCGACCGACCTCAGCGGCGACGACGGCGCGACCGAGGCCGGTTAATCGGTAGTATCGGCGACGCTGATCGTCGAGGTCCGCATCCGGCCGCCCATCGGACTCCTCGATCAGCCCGTCATCCAGGAGGCGCCTGAGGGTCGTGTACACGCCGCCGGGACCCAGGCGAGTCGCCCCGTTGGTGATGCGGGCGACCTCCTGCATGATCCCGTAGCCGTGCCGCTCCTCAGGCCCGATGGCGATGAGGACGTGGATGGCCGTCCGCGACACCGGCGGGAACCGCTGAGGCTGGCTAAGAGCATCCACGACGCCTACTATATCGGATCTTGATGCATTGTCAACCGATAGAAACGAACCTCTTATCGGCCCGTCGCTTTCCCGCTTCGACGGCAAAATCGGACCGACGAGGCCAGGACTGGGGAAGCCAAGCACCGCGTCGCTTGTGAAGCTCGAGACCGACGTGAACCGTCTCCGGCACGCTGGGTGGCGCACGACCACTTTCGCCAGCGATCACCCAGTCGCGAAGCACGGGTGTCCGGCGGTCACGGCATACAGGGTCGCCCGATCCCCCCCGCCCACGCATGGAAGCACACCGCACCGGTGGGAATGGTCCGAAGTCCTGCACGCACCGATAGAGTTCCTTACACCAGTCCCGGTTCCACCCCGCAGTTGCGATGAGCTCCGGGGACCGACTTGACTTCCGTGGACATCGGCGTAACATTCACGTTACACGAGAGGAACCCCACGATGGCTAAGACTTCGTTCGACCGACGCTTCGATCGCTGGATGCAGGAACCCGAGTTCGCTGAGAGCTACCGGCTACACCGGGCTCGGATCGACGCGATCGACACATTGATGCGCGCCCTTGACGACGAGCGCGAGCGTCGCAATATGACGAAGGCTGACCTGGCGCGCCGAATAGAGGCCGAGCCCGCCGCCGTTCGGCGGCTCTTTACCGGGGCGCGGCCGAACCCGCAGATCGGGCGGCTTGTCGACATGGCCCATGAGCTCGGGCTCGAGATCACCGTACAGCGGCGGCGGCGAAAGGCCGCGCGCTCGGACCTACGCGCAGCTGCAGGCTGAGCGCCGCCTACGTCTCGATGCTGCGCGGTGTGCGGCCCTTGTACTCGTCGCGCAGGAGTCGCACCCGGCGGTAGTCGGCCGCGGAGAACGCCGATTCGTTCGGCTTGTCCATGCCGGTGATGATGACGAGGCTCGGGCCGGGCAATCCAGGCGCGTCGCGCTCGAGCAAGCAGAAGAGCCGATACAGCCTCTTCCCCGGACCGCGGGTCCGGGCTTCGTAGAAGCCGGCCATGTCGCCGCGCATCGCCTGCCACTGCCCGCCGCCGGCGAACTTCATCGGCGGTGCGTCGGCCACGGCCTTGACGATCGCGGCGAGGTCGGCACGAACGCCGACCGGACACGAGTCCAGGAACTCAGCCCCGGGTACCGTCTTACCAGCATCATCGTCCCGGTGGCGTTGGAAGAATACAATCGACCACGGCTCGGTCCGCGCGGCGTCATCGGCAGTCGCTTCGTCCGGCCGTCCGCGGCCACGACGGGTCACGGGCGATCAGCCATTGCCGCGCATCGGAATACGATCAGCATCAGGCGACGGATCGTACCGTGCGGGTGCCGCCTACCGCCGGATTCATCGACCGCCGTCACTCTGCAGAAGCCGCCCCATCGTGCTCGGAAGAGAGCAGATAACTCGGTCCGTTACGCTCCACCTCGCACGCTGGATAGCACAGCGTACCGGCCGGGATGGTCCGAAGTCAGCTGCTCTGATCCACTGAGCTACGGGCGCGTATTCGTGCTCAAAGGGAGCACAATATTGGATTTGGCATTAGCACAACGCTCAAAGAGCAGAATAATCGCCAGCACCATATTGCGCATCGTAGCCCCTACGGCGACATGGCAGCCAACGCCGCCAGCTGCGCGCCACGTAGTGCGACCATGGCATTCATGCCAAGCGATCGACATTGGGACTTGCGCATAACGCGTCGCTGCCTGCGGGAGGACGTGCACCTCGACCCCGACGCGTCCGGGAGCGCCGAAGAACACGTCGAGGTCCACCCGCGGGTGCGGGCCTTTGTCGAGCGTCGCGGGCAAGCCCGATCGGGCAAGAGACGTTCCGCTGCGGCACCGAGGTGACTGGACTGCCGCTCTACACATTGCACTTTGGCGACGATCGCGGCGCCACCTGCTATTCCACGACCGCGACGATGAGGCGCCGCTGCTGACGGTGGCCATCAGCAGTCGGCCGTTGCCAGGCGTAGTGACGCTGGTGCCGCAATGGCAGGCGCGCCTGGTGTTGAAGACGCTTTCCAGCGCGCATGGTAGGCGACGCTGATGACATCGACGTCGAGCTCCTCGCGGAACTCGCGGCGCAACGCCTCCAGGTCAGAGCATCGCTTGGTCAGCGACAGAACACCAGATCATCGAGCCAGATCGGGTTGGACCAGGCGCGGCACCCTTGCCGATCCCGAACGGTGACTCGGCAGTAAGGCCCATCGAGACCACTCAGGTCGACGATTGCCTCAGTGAGCTCATTGCCCTGAACGCTCACGACCTGCGGGCCACCAGCCGTAACAAAGACCCGATCGACCGGTGTGCAGTCGATCCTCATCCGGCGCGCCGAGTCGATCTCGATCGAGTGAAACTCCGGACCGGTGCTCGAGTAGAACCGTCCGGCCTTGAGCGCGGCGAGCAGGCTAGCTGGCGTGAGCGCCTCGGCCTTCACCCAGACCCACGCCTGCAGCGCGTCGTTCCGTCCGCCGGTGAAGTGAGCGTCGTCTGTGGCGAGGGCGGAGTAGCGGCCTCCTCGGCTCAGCAGCTGGTCGAAGACGTACCAGCTGTCCGGTCGATCGTTCAGGTCCGCGGCGGTCGCGTTCCAGACCTCGATCGCGTGGATCGGGCCGAGTGACCGGATCTCGCCCTCGGTCGCGCCATACCAGGCCGGATGGGCGGCGGCCACGAAACTGCCCGCCGCGAGTGCGCGGGAGGCGAGTTGCGGACCGGTTTCGTCCACGCTCGGTGGCGCGAAGTCGGCGGGAAGGCCGATGCCCAGCAGATGCCAGAACTCGCCCGATTCGATGCGGCCCGCGTGAAGCTCCGCCGAGCGGAGGGTGACGAAATCGGCCGTGTCGTCCCCGGATGCGTCTGTCAACGGATAGTCATAGCGTTCGAGGAAGTGGTCGGTGATCGCGAGCCAGTCGTAGCCCGCCGCCCGGTAGAACGCGCATACCGCGGCCGAGGCGAGATGCCCGTCGGACGCCGTCGAATGGGTGTGCAGGTTGCCGCGCCAAAACCGTCCGGGCAGCGCGAACGGATCGACCTGCCTCATGATGCCATCCTCCGCGAGCAGGATACCAACGTGCCGGGAAGAGCGTTGCGTCAGTGTAGTCGGCGTGGGCAATGCTCATCCCGGCCCGATACGATGGGACGGTGAATGCTTCCGGTCGATCCGATGGAGTCGTGAGCCGCCCGTTCATCGTCGCGTGCGATTGGAACGGCACGCTGGTCAACGACGGTGACCGATCCTGGCAGGCGGCTGACGCGGTTCTCGGCCGCCTGGGCCTCCCATCTCCAGGGCGTGCCGATTTCTTCGATCGCTGGCGTCTGCCGCTGGGGTCCCTGTTCAGGGACCTCGGCGTCCCGAGCTCCCAGCTCGATGGCGCGGTTCGTCTCTGGAACGACGAGGTAAGCACCCGCGACGCCGCTCTGGCCCCCGGCGCCATCAAGATGGTCGAACGTATCCGCTCGATGGGCGGTGGCGTAGGGGTAGTGAGCGCCGCGGCCGTCGAGGTGATCGAGCGAGATGTGGCGCGCCTGAGCCTGACGGGCATCTTCGACTTCGTGGTCGGCGACGCTGAACCGAAGCGGGCAGCACTCCGGGCGATCAGGCCTGATCAACCGGCGCAGGTGGTCTACGTCGGGGACACCGAGTACGACATCATCGAGGCCCGGGCGGCGGGCGTCTGGGCGATCGGCTACGCCGCCGGGTATCGACCGTACACCGCACTCGTCACGGCCGGCGCCGACCACGTCATCGAACGGCTCGACGTCCTCCCCGCGTTGCTCGCTGCACTCTACGTCGTAGTCGGATCCCCGCCGACGTCGACGCGCGCTCAGGGTCCGGCGGGACCGGGTCAAGGAGACGCATGCAGAAAAGGACGAACGCAGTCAGGCTGATCTCTCTATGAGCGCGACCAGCAGCCGCGGGTCGTCGCTGGCGACGAGATCGGCCCCGGCCTCGCGGAAACGCTCCGCCTCGGCGGGGTCATTCGTGTGTGGCGCCATGACCTGCAGCCCGGCGCATGGAGCTGGCCGATCGCCATGGGCGTAATTGGCCGCCCACAGGGATGGGCGTAACGTGCCGTCAGTGAAATGTGCGTCATGGTGCACCACCAATTGCCCATCGCGGCTCAGGTGGACATCGACCTCGGCGAAATCAAGCCGATGCGAGATGGCCAGCCGAATCGCCAGCAGCGTGTTTTCCGGCGCCATGGCGCTCGCCCCGCGGTGGCCCACCGTCCGCATCGGTCCGCGGCGCTAGCCAGGCAGTGACCGGACCACCCGGAAGCCGGCGTGGGTAGGGGAGCTGTCGGGAGTGTTGAGGTTGCGCGCCAGCCGCGCGGTATCGGAAGCAATAGGGCTCGTGGCAGAGGTACGAGCCGCCGCGTATGACGCGCGATGTGGTTGCTGCGGGTCCCGCGGGGTCACGCGCTGGGCGGGCCGGCGGGCGGGGCGTCATGTAATGTGATATTTTGCAAAATGTCATCGGCGCGTGCAACCGATTATACGGCGGGGGTAGCATGAGCGAATCGCCACTGAAAAACCGATACGCGCCGTACGTCGGAAGAATCCGGCCGGTGCGCCGCAGAGAACAGCAGGAGGCATCATGAGCGCGCGCCGGTCTTGGATGGCATCTGCCATCCCATTGAGCCTCATCTTCGCGATGAGCGCCTGTTCGACCACGCCGTCACCGGCGGAGGAAGGATCGGCTGATCCCAGCGGCAGCGCCGCGGCACCAGCACCAGAGCCGAGCGCCGTGGTCGAGACGCGTACCTCAGAGGCGATCACCGAGGGCGACGTCGTCACGCTCCGCGCGTGGACGATCGGACCAGATGCCCCCTCCTTCTACCGGCGTGACAATCTGATCGATGCCGCTGCCGCCCTGAACGAGGAGCTCGAGGCGGAAGGCTCGGATCAGCGAGTCGTGGTCGAGGCTTCCTTCGAGAGCGGCGGCGCGTGGGCCGACTATCTCCAGAAGGTCACGCTCGCTGCCGAGTCGGGACAGGCGCCGGATATCGTCCTCGCCGGACACGAGAACATGGCGCCATGGGCGTCGGCGGGCTACGTCATCTCGCTCGACGACCTGCTGGCACAGTACCCGGACGCGTTCGCCGACGTCATCGAGCGACTGTGGGACGCCATGAGGCTGCAGGGCGTGACCTACGCGGTTCCGCAGGACACCGAGGCGCGTCCGATGTACTACCGCAAAGATCTGCTTGCCGAGCTCGGCTGGTCCGAGGAGGATATCGAGTCGCTGCCGGATCGAGTGCGCAGTGGAGAATGGACGATGCAGGACCTAGTGCAGACCGCGCAGGAAGCGGTTGAGGCCGGGGTCGTGGACGAAGGCAAGGGCTGGTACCACCGCCCGACCAAGGGCCACGATCACTACATGTTCTACTACGCCAACGGTGGTCGAATGCAGGATCCCGAGTCTGGCAAGCTGGTGATCACGCGCGACGCCCTCCAGAAGCACTTCCAGCTGCACGACGACGCGGTCAACACCTGGAACATCACGCCCAAGAACTTCCTTGGCTCCGACTTCCGCCAGTGGCATGAGACGGTCACCAGCGGAACGGTCCTCTTTGCGAACGCCGGCACGTGGTCGTGGGCCGAGTGGATCAACACCTACGAGGTTCCGGAAGAGGAGCAGTGGGAGAACGTCGGCTTCACGCTGATCCCGGCGGCGGAGCCGGGCGGCGAGCCCACCACGCTCTCGCACCCGCTCGCCTACATGGTCACCGAAGCGAGCGAGAACCAGGAGCTTGCCTTCCGCCTGCTGGCCAAGGCGACAACGCCCGAGCTGAACTCGCGACACTCGGTGGAGAGCGCCCACCTGGCCGTCCTCACCTCGCAGCTCGATGATCCGACCTACGCCGAGGACGAGTTCCTGGCGGCGGCCAGCTACATGAGCGAGTACACCAACTTCATCCCCAACCATCCTGACTACGGAGCGTACGACGAGGTGATCTTCCGGTTCCTCTCCGCCGTGCAGGCCGGCGAAATGAGCCCGGCAGAAGCAACCGAGGCGGCGATCCAGGAGCTGCAGGCGCAACTTGGGGACGAGCTGATCGTCGAGTAGACCGACGCTTCCCGAGGGCGCCGAGGACCGGCGCCCTCGGCTCATGATCCGGAGGAAGGCTCGCGATGGTCGGTCAGGAACAGGCGATGCCCTCGGCGCGGTTCAGCGCCATCAGCGGCTTCTGGCGGAATCACGGCACCGCCCTGTTCTTCATGCTGCCGGCGCTGGTCGTGACGCTGGTGCTCTTTTTGGCGCCGGCGATCATCACCCTCGGCCTCGCCTTCACGGACACCGCGACAGCGACCGGCCTCTCGCGCTGGGAGTGGATCGGTTGGGCGAACTTCGAGCAGCTGCTTCGGAGCTCGTTCACCTCCATCATCCTGCGGAATACGGTCTTCTACGTGTCCACCACCCTTGCCCTCAACATTGCGCTGGGCCTTGGACTTGCCATCCTGAGCGTCCACGTTCGCGAAGGGCCGGGCCGCTTCTTTCGGGCGCTCTGGCTCCTGCCGCGGATCACCCCGTCGGTCGTGTACGCCCTGATGTGGGTCTGGGCCAGTGCCAGCCCGCCATTCGGCATCATCAACCAGGTGCTCGCTCCCTTCGGCGTTGAACCGCGCGCATGGCTCTCGACCGATCCGTGGCTGATCGTGATCATGATCAACGGGTTCGTGGGTGCCAGCTTCGGGATGATCGTGTTCACCAGCGCGATCCAGTCGATCCCGGAGGATCTCTTCCGTGCGGCCCGGGTGGACGGAGCGAGCGCATGGCAGATCGTGCGGCGCATCACCCTGCCACTCCTCCGTTGGCCGATCCTGTTCGTCTTCGTCTACCAGGCGATGAGCCTGCTGGCCTCGTACGAGTACATCCTGCTCACCACCGATGGCGGACCCGGCCTGTACGGCACTGAGGTCTGGAGCCTGTGGGCGTTTCACACCGCCCTGAACAGCTACTACGGCAACCTGCAGTTCGGCCTCGGGGCGGCGATGGCGACCGTCCTGGTGCTCATCGGGATCGTGGTGAGCGCGTCGTTGTTGCGACTCTTCCACTTCGGGAGCCTCGTCAGCGAACCACGCGTGGAAATTAGCTAGATGACCGTGCGAGAGCCGATGCCCAGCGGTGGGCGCTTCAGCGTTCTCGGCCTGGCGCCCTACCTCGTCCTGGGGCTGGTATCGCTGCCACTCATCATCCTCTTCGGCTGGCTTCTTTACTCGTCGTTCTTTTCCCGGATGGAAGGGCTGACGCCGATCGGTGGCTTCACCCTCGACAACTGGCGCTTTCTGTGGAACCCGAACAGCGTCCAGCAGCTTGCCGGACGCTCCATCTGGGTCCTGACCTTCAATACCTTCATCTTCGCCATCTCCGTGGCACTGTTGGTCGTCCTCATCAGCTCGATGGCCGGGTATGCGCTCTCCCGCCTCGCTTTCCCGGGGCGCCGGACGTTCCTCTCGGGGGTCCTCATCCTCCACAGCTTCCCGAGCGTCACGCTGCTCATCGCCACCTTCATCGTCCTGCGCTCGATCGGCCTGTTCGACCAGCTCCTGGGCGTGATCCTGGTCAAGGCCGCGTTCGAGATACCCTTCGGCGTCTGGATCATGAAGGGGTTCTTCGACACCGTTCCCTGGGAGTTGGAGATGGCCGCGCTCGTCGACGGCGCGGGGCGGATCCGGACCTGGTGGCGCGTGATGATGCCGCTCGTCAAACCCGGGATCCTGGCGCTCGGCCTGCTCTCGTTCGTCACGGGCTGGAACGAGTTCCTGCTTCCCTTCATTTTCATGCCGAGTGGCTCACAGGAGACGCTCAGCACCCTGGTGCGGTCCATCCTCGGGGAGGGGCGGTTCGTTGACTATGGGCTGCTCACCGCGGTCGGGCTCTACTACGTGGCGCCCATCCTGGTGCTCTTCGTCCTGGCCCAGGACCAATTGATGCGTATCTACGGCGGCGGAGTGAAGGGTTAGACCGATGCAGGTAGAGCTTCAACAGCTGACGAAGTCGTTCGGCGACGTGCTCGCCGTCGACGGGATCGATCTCGAGATCAAGAGCGGTGAGTTCATCGCCCTCCTCGGCCCGTCCGGCTGCGGGAAGACGACGACGTTGTTGATGGTCGCCGGCATCTACCGGCCGACCTCGGGGCGGATTTTGTTCGGCGGCCGGCGGGTGGAACAGCTGCATCCGCGCGAACGCGGGATCGGCATGGTCTTCCAGAGCTATGCCCTCTATCCGCATATGACGGTCGAGCAGAACATCGGCTTCCCGCTCGAAGTGCAGCGCGGCATCGATCGCGCCGAGCGGTCTCGGCGCATTCAGGAGGCCTCGGAACTCGTGCGTGTCGATGAGCTGCTCTCGCGGCGCCCGGCGCAGCTCTCCGGCGGTCAACAGCAGCGTGTCGCGCTGGCCCGGGCTCTCGCCAAGCGGCCGGAGGTCCTCCTTCTCGACGAGCCGCTCAGCAACCTCGACGCGCGGCTGCGCCACGACATGCGTGGCGAGATCAAACGGCTGCAGAAGGATGTCGGCATCACCTCTGTGTTCGTGACGCACGACCAGCAGGAGGCGTTGACGATGGCCGACCGTGTGGCGGTCATCAACCGTGGGCACCTCGAGGCTTACGACACGCCGGAGACGCTGTACGACCGACCACCCAACCGGTTCGTCGCCGAGTTCATCGGCGATCCGAAGATGAACTTCATGCCGGTCGAGGTCGAGCGACGCAATGGCAGCGTCGGCTTCCGGTATGCCGATCTGGGTCTCGACCTTGAGGCGCCGGTCGGGTCGACGGCGCCCGATAGTCTGCCGTCGAACGCATGGCTTGGCATCCGACCGGAGGATCTGCGCATCGTGCCTCCCGACACGGGCGATATGGCGGGCGAGATCTACATCATCGAGCCCTCCGGGCGCGAGAAGCTGGTCGACGTCCAATCGGGTGAGCAGCGCTTCCGCGTTGTCGCCGAACCGGGGTTCGACGGCCGGATCGGTGACGCGGTTGGGCTGCATCTGGACCGGGAACGCATGCACCTGTTCGACCGGGAGAAGGAGACCAGGCTGCTGTGACCGATGCCGGCGGTGGGCCGCCGGCAGCTCACCCCGACTCCCTGCTTGTCAGGCCCGATGGCTCGACGGTGTGGCTCAAGGTCCATCGCTGCGTCTGGTCCGGACGCCATGCACCCAACTCGCTGGATTCCGTTCGGGAATGCCATCGTGCCGGCGTGGCCCGCGCCGAGGTTGACCTTTGGCTCCTGCGTGATACGGACGGCATCATCGACCACGATGACCTGCTGCACCGTCCGGGTCGAGGCAATCTGCGTGCACGAGAGATGAGCCGGCGGGATGTGCTGCGCGCTCCCCCCGAAGCCCAACCCGCGCTGCTCAGCGAGTTCGTGGATGTCGTCCGGCGTGAGTCGTATCCCACCCGGATCGAGATCGACATCAAGGACGAGCTGCCCTGGCCGCCCCAACGCGTCGACGAGATCCTCGGCCTTCTCGCGCCGATTCGGGAGCGGGTCACGCTGGCAGGATGCAACGACGAGACGCTGCGCCGGCTTGCCGCGGCGGACGGGCAACTGTCGATCGGGTTCAATCCAGCCTTCCACCTCGACTGGGTCCCCCTTCACCGTCGCCACGAGCTGGCGGGCACCGCGGGGCCGGACGGCTGGCTGAACCGCACGGGCCAGCAGAGCCTCTCCGCCCGTCTCTCGGTCCTGCGCAAGCTCGTGCCCGCCGCAGACGAGCTGCACCTGCGGCTGGAGGCCTTTGAGCACCTGACAATCGACGCCGCCACGGACACCGTCGGCCAGCTGCACGCGCACGGCTGGGCCGTCGACGTCTGGACGCTGGATACAGGAATGACGCGCTGGCGCGCCAGGATGAACGCTGCGGTTGCGGCGGGCGTCGACATGATCACCACGACGACGGCGCCGAACCTCGCTCGCGCCTTTCGAGATGGAGCGCCCAGACGATCCGATGCGCCGGCTCTGGCGGCTGGCGAGAAAGTCACCGGGCTGGCACCGGGCACGGCTCGTCGACGTCGGCGGGACGCTGATGGGATAACGAGGTAGTGGCGGAAGCCGCCAAAGGCTTCTCAAGCGCGCGCGTTCGTCTCATCCTGTCGTGGCCAGTTGGCCCGACAGGAGGAAATGCAGCAATGCCGACCGGCAGTGCCCGGCGGCACAGCCCTCTCAGAGAGAGCAGATAACTCGGCCCGTTTCGCTCCCCCGTCCACGCTTGGAAGCACAGCGCACCGACGGCCATGCTCCGAAGTCAGCTGCTCTGATCCACTGAGCTACGGGCGCGTATTCACGCTCAAAGAGAGCGGAAAAGTGGATGCGGCATTCTAAGCACAGCGCTCACAGACCACAATAACCGGCAACTCGACGGGAGGGCACAACAGCCGACTTCCAGGCCGCCGGCGCGGGCATCGTCAAGCGCCACGCGCTTCAGCCGTAGCCCCTGCGAATCTCTGGCGCACCCACGAAGTGAACGACGTGGGATCGACCCCGTAAATGGACGTCATCTCGCGCATGTCAAGCGGCGTGTCATACATCTCGAGGGCGGTCACGAGATCAGTCACGAAATCCGGGAGTCCCGGAAGCCGCTGGCCGACTGCGACGGTCTCGAGCGGAACGGGGCGGCCGAGCTCCTGTTCGAAGGTGCTCACGATGTCCCGCCATGAGAGCGGCTCGGGGCCACCGATCACGATGGTGCTGTTCCTGGCGGCGGGGTGGTCCAGCGCCGCGACGGTGAATGCGGCCACATCCTGCTGGGCCACGAACGAGTGCGTGCGGCGACCTTCGCCCACCACCCGTACCGGTTCGCCCTGACTGAGTGGCAGGTCGACGACCAGCGGGATCAGCATATCCATGTGCACGTCCGCCTGAGTGACCGTGAACGTCATGCCACTTGCCCGCAGGCGTTCCTCGGTGATGCCCTTGGCGCGCAGCAGCGGCGCCGGGCTGTCGGGATCGCTGCCCAGGACGGATGTGAAGATGAACCGTTCCACGCCGGCCTGGACGGCTGCGTTAATCAGGTTGTGGTTGCCCTCATCGTCGACGGTCTGGAACGTGTCCTCCCCGCCCCGTCCGGCGGCATTGGCGGTGGTGACGACGGCCTCGATGCCCTCACAGGCCGCATGCAATGACGCAGGATCCTTGAGATCTCCGACGACCGGCTCCGCGCCGGCCTGCACCAGCGACCCGTAGTCCGATTGAGGACGCACCAGAACGCGCACCTTTCGGCCGTCAGCCAGCAACCGCTGGACGATCTGTCCCCCAAGTCGCCCCGTGGCACCAACAATGAGAATCATGGCGAGTCGATTCCTCCTTCATGCAGCTGGACCGGAGCCCCCGGTCAGGACGTGGCGGGTCGCAGCGTCGATGTTTTCGCTTCCCTCGTCGACCGGCTCCAGGTAGAAGCGGCACCACGCCGCCTGGTCGTCGGCGACCCCGTAGATCGCCACTCCCCGCATCCGGAATGGCGACCGATCGCGACGCGTTCCGACCATCTCCCACTCCGACCATGCGGTGTCACCGTCGGCGGTGATTCGAACGACCTCGGCGGTGATGTCGGGAACACCGCCAAAGATCTGCTCCCAGTTCTTCCGCACCTGTTCTCGACCCCGGAAGCCGCGTTCGGGGTGCACCGGCATTTCGTTGACGTAGTCAGTGGCAAAGCAACTGGTGAGCGCCTCCAGATCGTGTCCATTGATAGCGACTCGGATCCGCTCAACAACGGCCTCGGCTCCGGAGCGCTTGGTCGTTTGCAATGCACTGACCTCCTGACGCGCCAAATCGCGTACAATGGCAAGTAACGAATACAGTATACTGGAATGAAATGGCATCTGTTGTCAAGCCTTCGCGCCGATATGACGCCAGCGGTCGTCGGGCGCAGGCGCGCCGGACCCGCACGATGGTGCTCGAAACCGCGCAGCGCCTCTTTCTGGCGAACGGGTATGCCGCGACCACCATCGCTGCGATCGCAGCCGCAGCCGGCGTTTCGGTAGAGACCATCTTCAAGGCCTTCGGCAACAAGCCGGGCCTGGTGCGTGCCATCCACGAACGCGCCCTCGCCGGGGACGAATCGGTCCCGACCTCTCAACGCTCGGACGAGATGCAGGCGCGGGAGAAGGACCCGCGAAGGGTGATTTGGAACTGGGGCAGTTTTGCCATGCAGGTTATGCCTCGTGTGGCGCCCATCCTTCTCCTTGTCCGCTCCGCCGCGGCCACTGCCCCGGAGTTATCCATCCTCTGGGAAGAGTTGGAAGACCAGCGCCTGAAGCGCATGACCCACAACGCCCGCTATTTCGTGGATGGCGGTCTTCTGCGTCAAGGTTGCACGCTCGAGGAGGCCAGGGACGTGCTGTGGGCTTATACGTCGCCGGAGCTGTACGAGCGGCTCGTTCTCCGTCAGGGATGGCCTCTCGCGCGCTGGGGTCAGTTCGTCAGCAACGGGATCATCGCGGCGCTCCTCGCCCCATGAGTGAAGACGCTGCGGGACCCACGCGATTCTCGTCGTCCCGCCATTGCGGGCAACGGGGCGGATCGATCCCCTAACCCGAACCCTGTGCCCTGCGCCATCATCCGCCGGATGAAACCTCACGGACTGCGCGGCGAGATGCTCCGACGCGCGCGATGCCGCGACGCGCGCGATGCACGCCCGGACTCATGCTCAAAGAGAGCAGATAACTCGACCCGATACGCTCCCCCACCCACGCTCGCTAGCACAGCGCACGGGCGGGAATGGTCCGAAGTCAGCTGCTCTATCCACTGAGCTACGGGCGCGCGATTCACGCTCAAACAGAGCGGATAACTCGACCGGCATTGTGCCACAGCGCTCCCACACCACCTAACCAGCTGGATGGACGCCGGTACGAACGCAAGCTCGTAGACACCAAGTGGGGCTGCCGCTTCGACAGAGCAGCCTCCGGATTGGTAGACCAGTCGGGCGGGTATGGCGAGGCTTCCCGGCGGCTCCAGGACCGATGCTAGCCGGCGTCGCTTACTGACCACTTACCGACTCCGACCACGAGTTCAGCCGGCTCCTCCTCCGGCTCCCCGTGGTTGTCGCAGCAGTCACCGCGGATGCAGATACGGCACCAATCGCAGGTGGCCCTGTGCGTCGATGCGCGGCGCTCTTGCGCCTCGCTGGACCGCCGCTGATTCCGAGCCGCGACGTTACTCCCCGGCCCACCAGAAGGTCGCCTGGCCATAGGACTCGCCGGCGAGCACGAGTGTCCCGTCGATGACCTGGGCAGCCGCCACCCACGAGCCTGCGCCGTCAGCGTCGGGGGACGAGAGCGGGAGCGCCTCCCAGTCGCCCGCATCGGTCCTTGCGAGATGCGGCCCGAAGTTCCTGGCATTCCCCTCGCCGCACAGGCCGCCGAGCGACGTCCGGAGGATCAGCCACTCGCCGGCGCTGATCAGCGAGGGGACGAGCCAACAGCCGCTTTGCTCATCGATCCTGCCGCGCACCTCATCGGCCTCCACTGCGGAGGGCTCGGACCAGTCGAGCCCGTTCGCCGACGTCGAGATTGCGATCCAGCCTTCGTCGAGGTTATCGTTGCTGGACACGGCCACCCAATCGCCGCCGATCGCGGCGACGCCCACGGCGAACTCCGGCGGGTCCGCAGCTTCGAACCATTCGCGGCCATCCGCCGATGCCATCGCGAACACGCCAGGCTGGATATACGGGTCCCTCGCGCCGGCAGCCACGAAACCTTCGGTTCCCGCATCAATGCCAAATGCGCCGTGCGCAAGGTGCCGGATCCGCTCCCATGTGCGACCGTCGGCTGAGGACCAGATCTCGGAGCCGTGCGTATCTCCGACCTTCCACGCGATGGCGACGATTCCCCGATCCCCCTGCACGAAGTCACGGACCCACCGATCAGACGGCAGTCCCGTGTCCGCTTCCTCCCAGGTGATGCCGTCCGATGACTCCCATGCGCCAGAGCGCTGGGCCTCGAGATCTCCATATTGGTTGGGTGCTGCTACGTCCCCAACCGCTAGGAGCGTTCCGTCGGCGCGTTGGATGACGTCATTCAGGGTCGTGTTGGCCAAGACGTCGGGTGGAGTAACGTCCTCCCAGGAGCGCCCGTCGTCGGAGGCCCAGATGCGCCCGGTGTGGGCCGGCATCGGGCCGAGAATCGGGAGAGGTTCCTGGTAGGTAACGCCGACCGCGATGAGCCCGGTGCCGAAGGAGGTCATGGCGGTGACCCTGGACTGCCCGGCTGAGTCGCCGAACGTCGACGACTCGACGGTGGGGCGGTCGGAGGCAGCGGGTGATGCCGCATCAGATGGCTGCAGCTCGTCACTTGCACTCGGCGCCGTGGTGGGCGGCGCGTCAGACGTCCCCGTCGGCGCGGGGATGGTGGCCGACGCCTGTGGCGCGGGGGTGGTGGCCGACGCCTGTGGCTGCTGCGCTCCGCACGCGGTCATCAGCAAGACGCTCACCGCCGCGGTCAGGACGGAACTGCGCTTCATGGCCGCATCATAGGAGGCGGCCCTGCGGTAGAACTGCGGCGCCGCTCGGTGTTAGCAGCTCCGCGAGGCACAGGATCACGAGTCTGGTGCTCTTGGCCGGCAAGAAGCCGGACGTGCCGAAGTTCCTCCCGGCGTACCAGAAGGCCGCGAAGATCGCCGCCGCCGCGGCGGTACGCCTCGGCGTCCGAAAGCAACCGAGACGGCCAGCGCACCGGCCGGCTGCGTGCGCCTACCTGCCGTTGGCTGCTAGCCGTGGCCGGTGCACGCTGACGGGGTTGAAGACAGCTTGCGACTCGGGTGGCAGCGTGCGCACCGCCGGCTCAACGAGGAGCACGCGGGCGATATGCCCGCCGAACCACGTCACCGCGAACAGAACGTGGAGCCAGTGCACGATCACGGTCAGCCAGTTCACGGAACTACCCCCCCTATTTCTAAGCACCTATACGGAAGCCGCCGCTATCCCGACGCACCTTCCCGGCCGCCTAGAACAGTCGGCTGACTCTCGGGAGCCGTCGCGGCGATCGTCAAGTTCGCAGTGTGCATGAACGATTCGCCGATCCTAGGGCAGGGCCGTCACCTCGGTCACCACGAATCGCATGCGACACTCCGCCACATCGGCAGCGAGATCGCTCGCCACGAACATGCGACCGTCCTCGCGAGGAGGATCGGCTGGTTCGATCACGCACTCCGTGGCGACCGGGTCGTCGTAGTGGCCAACGATCCAGACGCGTTGAGTGTCGTCGTAGGTGAGCGTCGGATTGATAACGCCGGGCGCCGGATAGTGAAGGAACAGGGGCTGGTCACCCATCGGCGGCGGCGGCGTCGATCGGATATAGGACATGTTGGCGCACGGGTGCGCCAGCCACGTCGGCTCGAACGTACCCATCTGATTGCAGCCGAACCCGGTAGCGACCCATCCCTCAAGCGTCAGCTCGCGGCCCTGGTAGCAGTGGACCGCCGCGGCCCCGCCCATCGCGACAATGACGTTCACGTCCGGCGCTGAGGCTGGGCACTCGTACCGAGAAGGCACGAGCCATGCGTCGCCGTCTTGCGGGGTAGCCGCCCATCCCAGCTGATCCGCACCCGGCTCGCGGCCGGTCAGCACAACCAGGTACCAGTCGAATCCATCCGCGGCAACCGGGCCATCAAACACGACCATCGTGCGGCCGGCGTCGATAACGATCGCTTCGCTACAGTCGGCTGGCACCTCCACGAAATTGCCAGTGCACCGATACTCCAATGCATGCGCCGTCAGGCTCGGGCCTGCGCGAAGGCGAAGCCCATTCACGGCTGAGGCGAAGATCGCGAGCCCCGGCTCGGGCGCCGCGCTGGGCGAAGGGCTTGCGGACACCGTCTGACTGGGCGAAGGCCTTGCTGACACTGTCTGGGTCAATGACTCCGATGGTGACGGAGGCGTGGACTCGGTCTGGCTTGCGGCGCTGGGCTGTGCCGTTACCTCTTCCATCGATGACGGGGATGTCACGCTCGTCCCTTGGCATGCGGTCGCGAGTACGCCCAGGATGAAAGCGGCGATCAGGGGACGATTCATAGGTGGCACTGTAGACCGCTGTGTCTGCGGCAAGACTGCGGCGCTCATGGCTCATGTCTCCGTGGCCCATATGGGGGTCGTGCAAACGTTGACACGACGGTGTATGAAGTAGCGGTGTCGATCGATCCTTGGCTCGTGATTGCCGCCCTCATCGTGATGGCAGTGCGGCAGTTGCCGCGGCTGATCCGGGACCTGAAAGGGCCTCTGCCGGACGTCAGAGAGGCGCCGAACGACGCTCAGCCAATGGCTCTCATCTTGCCGAACGACGACGGGCTATTCACGTGGTCGCTGCGGCTCCCTGAAGAACCGCCAGCCGATGCGCGAAAGAGCTAGCGACCGGGCAAGTGTCGGCCGGAACACGGCTGTCACAGCACGTTAGGCTGAGTACGCGCGCGACCCTTCTCGCGCTTGACACCTCGCCAGTCCCAGCGCCTGGACTGGAGCTTGGCCAGAGCGTTTCGGGCGAGTTGCAGAACTCGAGAACGCCGTACAATGGCTGGCTTGGCTTCAGCCCTTCGCCTGAACGCTCGGGGCGGGGATCCGCCGACGTGGATGAGCATACGGAAGCCGCCGCTATCCCGACGCACCGATCCGACCGTCTAGACCAGTCGGGCGGGTGTAGCGAGGCTTCCCGGCGGGCGGCCCGCAGTCCGGCCGCAGTCAGCCAAGCGTAGGCTCACCGACATGAAGTCTGCACGTACGACGGCTCATCGCGCTCCACTCCCCAGTTCGCGGTCCTGACGTGCCGGGCGCAGTTCGTCGCGACCGATGCCGTCAGCGTCGAAGGTCCGACGTCGTGACGGTCCGGAAGGCTCGCTGGCCGATCGTCGCCGCCCTCATCCTCGGCGTCACGACTGCCTGCGGCGGCGGGGCGACCACGCTGGAGCCTGCGACCTCAAAGCCGTCCACCAGCGTTGAGCCTTCGGCATCGACGCTTGCGACCCCAGAGCCGTCCACCAGCGTTGAGCCTTCGGCATCGGTGCTGGAATCCGCGGCGCCCACCCCGAGCGTGAGCCCCGAAACGACGGCGTCGGCAGCAGAGCAAGCTCAACTTGGCCTGGACACTATGGCCGAGGTGCGGGCCGACGGCCTTAGCCTCCGGGCAGAGCCAAGGCGCGATGCCGCCGCCATGGGAACGCTACCGAACGGGGAGCCGGCGTACGTGGTGGGCGGTCCGAGCGAGGCGGACGGCTACGTGTGGTATCAGCTGGCATCGGTCCGCCAGGCGTACCGCGGCGACTGCGGAGATCCGGCGCCGGCACCTTCCCTGGCGTGTTCTCCGTGGCTCGGCTGGGCAGCCGCAATCACACCAGAGGGGGACGCTTGGCTGGCGCCCCGCACCATCGAATGCCCCACCACCCTCGACACCGATGCCTACCTTGCCCTACTGCCTGCCGAACGTCTCGCCTGCGCAGACGACCGCACGTGGACGCTTACCGTGTACCTGCCACCCGAGACCTTAGGACGTGGCTGCTATCCAGTCTGGATGACGGCACCGGGCTGGCTAGACGGGTCGTGCAACTTCGTGTTCCCGCAGCCCGTCGAATCGCACTACGACTCGGATGATCGGCTCCAGCCGTCGGTCCATCCTGACCTCGGCGCCTGCGGTCTCGGCGATGAGCCATCGTGCCCGTTCGATGCGCTCAAGGGCGCATGGATCGAGATGGTCGGGCACCTGGATGACCCCGCGGCACGCACCTGTACCTCGGAGCTTTCGAGCAATTTTGCCGAAGCGCCGTATCCGCCGCCGGATTCCGATCTCGTGGTCTTCGCATGTCGCACTCGCCTCGTCGTGACGGCGATCCGAGCTGTCGCGGCGCCCGACGCCTAAGCAATCGCGTAGTCCGTGGGTGGCACCGGCATGCCGCAGTTTTTCCACCGACTCATGCGAGCGACTTACTGCGCACCGATGGCGAGCGCCCGGGATAGTCTTCGCCTCGTGCTTGGGCCACTGAAAGTCCCGGCCCATCCGAAGGAGTTGAAACAGAGTAGATAACTTGGCCCGTTACGCTGCCCCGCCCACGCTCGGGCCACAGCGCATCGGCCGGGATAGTCCGAAGTCAGCTGCTCTGATCCACTGAGTTGCGGGCGCGAATGGGCACGCTCAAGAGAGCGCAAGATCCGGTTCGGCATTGTAAGCCAGCGACCATGGAGCGGAGTCGCCGGCGCCACGACGTGCATGGTAACCGCCTGCGTGTGTTGCGCTTTACGGGCACACTGGCATAAGCGGCCCTCCGCTACCGAAGGCCAATCGCCGACCGGGACGCTCAGCGCGGCGTCGGGTCGAGGGGGTCCGGAATGCCGTCGTTGTCGTCGTCCGGGTCGCAGGCGTCGCCTAGGGCATCTCCGTCCGCGTTCTCCTGTCCAGGGTTCGGAATGAACTGGCAGTTGTCCAACGCGACCCCGAGAGCGAAGTCCGGAACGCCATCGCCGTCTGTGTCCACCGCGACGATCGGTGTCGGCGTTGGAGCTGGCATCGGCTGAGGCGGCAGGGTCGGCGGTGGCGGAGCGGGAGTCGGCGTTGGAGCTGGCATCGGCTGAGGCGGCAGGGTCGGCGGTGGCGGCGGGGAAGTCGGAGCCGTAGCTGAGCCGCCGCCAGCCGCCGAGCCGCCGCCGGCCGCTGAGCCGCCGATGGCCGTGGAGCCGCCCCCGGCAGTCGCGCCGCTGCCGGCAGTCGCGCCTCCGACGGCCGTTGGGTCTCCACCCACGGTCGAGCCGTCGCCGGCCGTGGTGCCCGCGCCGGTCGCTGGAGCCGTCGAAACCTGTCCTGCGAGTTCGTCCGCGGTCGAGCGCTCGGTCGGTTCCGAGGCCGCAGGGATCGACGTCCCGATGTCGGATGGCTCCCCACCAAGAAGTCCTTCCCTGACCGGTGCGTCATCACCGACGCCGGGTCGGGCAAAGTCGGGTAGGTCCGAACTGGAAAGCACGGCGATCGCGGCGACGACCGCAGCTAGTCCGATCGCGGCCGCGGCCCAGCGCCGGATGCGGCCGCGCGACTCGCGCACGGGTGGCGTGAGAGCCGGCGACGAGGGCCACACGACACCACTGAGGTCAATGGTTCGCAATGCATCGATCACCGTGGCCGCGCGCAGGCAGGTTTCGCAAGCGATGGCATGGACAGCGAGATCGCGTGGCGGCTCGTCGGCCGCCCCGGCAACCAGCCAGTCGCCGTATCTCGTGTGGTGGTCGATCACGCCAGCACCCGGGCGGCGATCTCTCGTGTCCGCGCCACGATGGGGCCGTCAGGGCCCGACCGGGAGGGCTCGGCAATTGGGGCGTTGATCGCACGACGTAGTGCATCGCGGACAAGACGCCGGGAGCGCACGGGATCGAGCCCCACGACCCTGGCGACATCCGGTTCCTCGAGCTCTTCGACACTGGTCGCCACGACGGCAGCACGCTCGAGAGTGCTCAGGGCGCTGAGCGCTGCCTGCGCTTTGTCGTTGACGCCCAGCGCCCGAAGCGCGGCACTCCGAGTCGCCTGATCGCCGTTCGGATCGGTACGTCGGCGCTTCGCCGCCCCAAGGACGGAGTGCCGAAGCCATGCCGTCGCTCGGCCCGGATGCTGGAGCTCATTGGCGCGGTCGGAGCCTGCCGCCAGCGCGTCCGCCACCAGCGTTGCCGCCGCTGGTTGATCGCCGAGGGTGAGGAGGAGCGCGAAGCCGTGGAGCTTCGCACCATGCAGTTCCCGGAAGGAGTCTGCGTTTGCAGTGGGTTCCTGCACCGCCGAAATGACGACCCGCCCGGCGCCCCTCTCTCTGCTCGCCAGCGTGGCGTCCGCCCGCTTGATCGCCGCGGCCGCCTCGACAGCGTGGTGGCGCATCCTGTCACCCAAAGGCTGTGCACGAACGGCCCGGACGCCGGTCAGCCGCCGCAGCGCCTTCATTCCCACCTGCTCGGCGATGGCGGCCTTGACGGCCAGGGCCGCTTGGTCGACCCGTGCCGCCGCAAGGTCAGGCAACTCGTCCGCGAGGACTCTGGCCTGCATTCTGGCCTCCCGCAGCCTGCGATCGGCTCGGCGGGCTGTTCGGATGAACACGCCCCGTGTTGCCCGATTGGCTCCTGATGCGTTCGCTGGAACTGCACACGTTCGGCAGCGACTCGCATTGGCCCTCCAACAAGCCGGACAGACTAGAAGGTCGCAGTCAAGGCAGTAACGCGCGTGTACGATGTCCGCGGTAATTGCTACTCCGCAGGCCTCGCAGTAGATCTGCGGTATAGGCACGAGCGTCCAAGCCTGCAAATTCAGGACCAACACACCCGCCCGACTGGTCTAGACGGTTGGATCGGTGAGTAGACCGGCGGCTTCGAGCGATGTAGCGCCAGCAGGCTCAGTGAAGCTGCCGCTGAACGAGCCGAGCCCCCGACGGCGAAGGATTGCTGTTCGGCCTCCACGTGGAGGTTCTCATCGAGTCCGATGCCGAACGTGACCTCGCCCGTTCCACCAGCGCCAGGCCGAGCTGTGTGGGCCCTTGGTTTGGCCGTTCGCTGCGGCCGCTCGCCGCAAGGTTCCTATCGATCAACCCGACTCAACGAACAGACGCCTTAGCGGAGGCCCCACCGGTCCTGTTACCTCTGGGGGTCGGGTTCGTTGGTCGTCATCAGCGCGACGATCCAAACCTCTGACACGCTCGGACATTCTCGATGACGGAGGACCGTGGCGGGCCATTCATCGTCTCGATCGTCTCTCCAGCTCACATTCGCCGCCGTCGCGCCTCACGCGGTGCCATGTCGCACGTGGTGAATGCGCCGTGCGTGTCTTGCGGGATCGTTGCCGGTCGCTTGCCGGCCGAGGTGGTGGATAGCGACGCCACGACGCTCGCGATCATGACCCTCGCTCCGGTCAACCCGGGCCATGTGTTGGTCATGCCGCGCCTGCACGTACCAGATTGGTGGTCGGCGGAGGAGTCGCTGGTGGCACCCGATGTCCGGCGCGCATCGAGCCCAGTTTCTGGCCCGAAAGCTGGCCATAGGCGGGAAATGCCGACACGTCGTAGTCGATCGTGCCGTGGACCTCATACGCGAAGCCTTGGTCGAGGAGTGTCTGGGTGAGCGAGATCATCTCGGGAATTTGGGTTGATGCCTTCGGCATCACGTCAGCCGGTAGGATATTGAGAAGCCGCTCGTCCTCCAACCAGACAGCGGTGTAGAAACCAGCGATCTGCTGTGGCGGTTTTCCCTCGGCAAGCGCCGCCTGCTCCACCCGATCTTCCGCTGGCGCCGAAGCATCATCGTCGTTGCGCATGTGGCCCACGTCGGTGACGTTCTTCACCTGACGCACGCGGTAGCCGACGTATTGCAGCGTGCGCCTGAGGACATCGGCGAAGAGGAAACTTCTCAGATTGCCGATGTGGGCGTACTTGTAAACGGTCGGTCCACAGGTATAGATGCTTATCGCCCCGGGGCGGATCGGCGTGAGGTCCTCAGTCCGTCCACTGCGCGAGTTGTAGAGACGGACTCCTCCGCGCGTGCTCATCTCATCAGTGACCGATGTCGAGATCGCCAGCCTGGACCAATCCGCTCTCGTAGCCAAAGACCACGACTTGGGCACGATCCCGCAGGCCGAGCTTGGACAGAACGTTCGAAACGTGCGACTTGACCGTTGCCGCGCCGATGAAGAGCTCCTCGCAGATCTCACCGTTGCTGGAACCCCGCGCGATCGCCACCACGACCTCGCGCTCGCGCTCGGTGAGTCGCTCCAGCCGGCCGGACACCGCGGTATCGACAGCCAGCCGCTCGGCGAACTGGCCGATGAGCCGCCTGGTGATCGAGGGGGCGAGCAGTGCCCCGCCGTCGGCAACGGTGCGCACGGCTGCGACGAGCTCGGCGGGTGGGATGTCCTTGAGCACGAAGCCACTCGCGCCGGCGCGCAACGCCCGATAAACGTACTCGTCCGGGTCGAACGTCGTCAGGATCAGCACCCGCACGCCCCAATCCGCCTCCTCGACGATCCTGGAAGTCGCCTCCAGGCCGTCCATGGCCGGCATCCGAATATCCATGAGGATCACATCCGGGCGATGGCGACGCGCCGCCTCGATCGCCTCCACTCCCGTCCCGGCCTCGGCCACGACTTCGATGTCGTCCTGGTGGTTGAGGACCATGGCGAACCCGCCCCGCACCAGCGCCTGGTCATCAACCACCACCACCCGGATGCTCATGCCGCTCCCCCGCCGATCGGCAGGCGCGCCTCGACGCTGAAGCCGCCGTCGGGAAGGGGGCCGGCGCTGAGACTGCCGCCCAGGAGCAACGCCCGCTCGCGCATGCCCATGATGCCGTGACCCGTCCCCGGCGCGGACGCGGACGTCGGCCCATCGTTGGAGATCTTGATGGCGACCGCATGGTCGTCGGCGCTCAACCGCACGTCGCCGCGCGCCCCCGGTCTGGAGTGCTTGAGCACGTTCGTCAGTGCCTCCTGGACGATCCGGTATGCGGACAGGTCCACCCGGGCCGGGAGCTCCGTCGGCACATCGCTCATCGTGAGTGTCACGTCCAATCCAGCCTCTCGGAACTGGTCGACGAGACGTGCCACGTCCGCGAGGCCCGACTGGGGTTCGAGCGGACCACCATCAAGCCTTGGTCGCAGCACGCCGAGCAGGTGACGCAGCTCGTCGAGCGCCTGGCGCCCCGCGTCTTCGACGGCTTCCATCGCCCGCAGCGCAGCCTGTGGATCGTCGCCAGCGACCGTCCTGGCAGCGCCTGCCTGCACGGTCATCAGGCTCACCCTGTGGGCGACAACGTCATGGAGCTCCCTGGCGATCCGCGTCCGCTCCTCGGCGACCGCGCGGTGGGCTTCGGCCGCCTGCTCGCGCTCCAGCCGAGCCGCGCGCTCAGCCCGCGCCCGGACCCGTCCGCCGACGTACCACACCCCGGACAGGACCACGAGCCCAAAGCCAAGCTGGGGCGCCGACATCTCATCGCTGAAGTAGTCGAACGAGAGCCCTGCGAACGCAGCACCCAGTCCGAGATAACTCCACCGTTCGTGCAGGACATGACGACCGACGCTGTAGAGGGCCACCAGCATAGCGATCCCGCCCGCCATCTCCGAGTAGCCCATGCCCGTCGACAGAACCATGGCGGCCACGGTGACGCCCAGCACGGTCAGCGGCTGTGAGCGACGCCAATAGAGAGCGCCACAGGCCACCGCGAGCACGAAAAGCGGAGCGAACGGAACGTCGCTCAACGATCGAATGGCGAGATCCTCGGTTGGCCCGTCGAACGCGATGAACAGGGTCGTCACGAACACCGCGGCGCAGAGCGCCGCTTCGGCCGCTCGGGGACGGCGACGGATCACCTCCCACACGCGCCGCGCAGCCGTCAGCGGCGATTGCCCGACTGACTCGCCGTCAGTCACCGTCGTTCACCGGTGGGATCGGGGCTGCTCGGGCGTCGCGACGGATGCATCGACTCACCGTAGGTCATCCCGTCCATCCCGGTCGTCCTCCTTGCGGCGGATTCAGTGCCCCGCCCCAGGGCGGAGCGTCCTCGCTCGTTGTCCGTCCGATCTCCACCGTCCGGTGGACCGCCAGACCATTCCGCGGGGCGTCGACGCCCCCAAATCAAGCACATACGGTCGAGCCATCCAGATCGAACGACTTCCATATGAGTTCAAGGAGATAGAAATGATCAACGAGTCACAGCAGAGACGGGCGGACCAGAGCATCTTCAGGTGGGGCGGCCTGGCCGGTATCATGGGCGGAGTCCTTCTGGTCGCCGCTTTCGTCCCCGTGGCCCTGTTCGGCGGCGGCGCGCCTCCCACGGATCCAGCGGATGCGATCATGCGCTTCCCTGCCATCAGGGTCGCGCAGACCGTCGAAGAGATCCTGTACCTCGGCGTCCTGGCCCTGTGGGCCATCCACCTCGTCGCCCTGTATCGCGCTCTCCGCCCCACAAGCCCTGCCCCCGCGCTCATCGGGAGCGCCTTGGGCCTGATGGGTCTCGTCGTGCTCGCGGCCGGCGCCCTTCCGCAGGTGGCCACCGCCCCGATCTCCGACCTGTATCACGCCGCTGGCGCTACCCCCGACGATCAGGCGACGTTAGTGCTGCTCTGGCAGGCAACAGGGGGCATGCTCGACGCGTTGCTGGTCACCGGGCTGCTGCTCCTGCCGATGGGGCTCGTGACGCTCAGCGTGGCGATGCTGAGGAGCCCAGCATTCGGACTGGCGTATGGCCGGGTCGGCATGCTGCTCGGCGCAGCGGGCACCGCGGCCGCGGGAGTCCTCCTGGTCCAAGTCTCCGAGATCGCGGTGGTCGTCATCTTCGCCCTGATCGTCTTCCACCTCTCCGTGGGTGGAAAGCTGATCAGGCTGTCGCGTGAGTCATCGCCATCAGCGAGGCACGCGACTGCTGCTTGAGCAGTACGCCTGGACTCCGCCCCGCGCGTGCGCCCGAGCACGTGTCGGGGCGGCATTCGGGCCTCACAGGAGCCGAAACGACAGCAGATAACTCGGCGCGTTTCGCTCCCTCACCCACGCTCGGGGCTACAGCGCATCGGCCGGGATAGTCCGAAGTCAGCTGCTCTGATCCACTGAGCTACGGGCGCGTGATTCACGCTCAATCAGAGCGGATAACTCGACCGGCATTGTGCCACAGCGCTCCCACAGCACCTAACTGGCTGGATGGACGCCGGTGGGAACGCAAGCTGGTAGACACCAAGTGGGGCTTGCCCTTCGACAGAGCAGCCTTCGGATTGGTACATGGACTGCGACAAGTTGGATGCGTAGGCTGGGCCCCACGCCGCCGGAGCAAGCGTCAGGCGCCTCGGCCACGGCCTGCGCCTCCTTGGCGTACTCCTTCTTCGAGCGACCGGGCAGCATCTCCAGCGACGCGACGATGACCCCGGTCTTCATCCCACACACGGGTCTGCAGCCGACCCTCGACATCGACCAGCTGGCCTTTCGACAGGTGCAAGCGGCGGGTTAGTAGCGACTGTCCGAACAAGTGCGTGGCTTCAGAGGCGCCCGGAACGCCTCCGGCGCGTAGATCCGGCTAAGCCGACGGCACACCGCAACACTGGTCACCGTCGCCGCGCCTCACTGGTGGCCGCTGTGGCTACCGAAGCGCCAAGCGAGTTGCCCTTCCGCCTTTCCCGTTCGCTCGAAGCCGATCCGCTCGAGCGTGCGAACGGATGCCTCGTTGTCGCGGTCGCAACGGGCGAGCGCCGTCGTGACACCCGGCTGTCGCAATGCCCAGCCCACGATGGCCTGCGCCGCCTCGGTGGCGTAACCGCGGCGGCGGCGATCGGGGATCACGCTATAGCCAAGCTCCAAAGAGCCATCGCCTTGTGGCGGCCCCATGAAGCCGACGTCTCCGACGATGGTGCCCGTTTCGCGCTCGAGCATCACCCAGAGGCCGAATCGCTCACCGCCCGGTGCGGCTGCAGCCTGCACGGGCAGCACATCCAGCAGGTCGATCTGCGGCCACGCTGGTGCCAACGTCGCGGCCAGCAAACGAGCCGCGGTCTCCCGTTCGTGGGGCAGCGCGGCTGCCGCCACAGCCGGCAGCGGATACAACTCCAGCCGGTCCGTTAACAGTCGTGGTTCAGCCATCAGGAGGAACGTAGCACGCCGGATTCCGACTCGGCACCCTCCGCGTCCCGGCGGCAGTTAATCGGTCTGGCTGGGGACGAAATAGAGCCGCCGGTCCGGACCTCGGGTTGACAGACGAGCGACCGAGATGCAGCGTACGCCCGTGCCCATCATCGTCCGGCCTCAGGCGTGCCCGACGCTCCCAGGTTCGTTCGAGGTGAGGGCACGGTTCGCGGCGACCACACCGGAGGCGTGCTGGCTTCGATCGAGGAAACGCTCCAACCGGGCGCCTTCGTCACTCCCCACACGCACGCGAACGACGTGTGGGTGTACGTGCTGTCGGGCACCGTCGGTGTCCTAGTCGGCGACGAGATCGGCGAGGCGGGCGCTGGCGAGTGGGCCCTCAAACCCCGCAACGTGCCCCACGCCATGTGGAACGCGTCGCACGAGCCAGCCCGCCTCGTCGAGGTGCTGACCCCGGCAGGCACCGAACGCTGGTTCGAGGAGATCGCCGCCCTCGACGCGACAGACCCCGCAGCGTTCGACGAGACCTGCCAGCGCCACGGGATCACGTTCCATCGTGCGTCGCCGTGGACCGCCCGGATCCGCGAGCGCTACGGCCTGTGATGCACGCGAGCAAGAAAGGGCCACCCGTTCGCCGGTTGCGTCGTGGATTCCAAGCCAACGCCCGTGGTCGCCGAGTAGCGGTACGCCACTGTCAAGTTTCACCACCACTCACGTGGCTCAATCGCTTACGCCTTCCGCGCTGCTGTCTCTCAGGGTGAGTATTCTCCAGCACATGGGCAGGAGGAATTATTTGATCAAGGGCCTTTCCAGCACCGGCAAGACTTCCGTTTGCGATGAACTGCAGCGGCGCGGCCACCACGCCATTCATGGCGACCGCGAGCTGGCTTACCGGGGCGATCCGGAAACTGGTGCATCGACGGAGGGCGGCGGACACGAGCACCACATCTGGAATGTAGACAAAGTAAAAGCCCTGATCGCCGACCGGAATGAAGCGGCCACCTTCTTTTGCGGTGGCTCAAGGAACTTCTCGAAATTTATCAATCTGTTCGACGGCGTCGTTGTCCTCGACGTCGACCTTGCCACGTTGCATCAGCGGCTTTGACGAGCAACCGGACGACGAGTGGGGTGGCGGAAAGCCGACGGAACGCGGACTCATCGTGCGATGGCATCAGACGAAGGAAGACGTCCCGGAGGACGGCGTTGTCATCGACGCCACCGCACCGATCGAGCACGTTGTCGACGAGCCGGTCCCACGCCACGCAGGGGTGGTATTCGGTGCGTTCGCCGGCCCCGCCGCGGAAGTCGTTCGTCGCGACCGTGAATGTCGTCAGTGTCGCAGTGGGACGCACGCGTCTCCGCTACCAGCGCGCCAAACAGCCAGTTCCAACGCCATAGGCGATGGCACGCCCCCTGCAGCGATGCTTGGCTGTCGATGACCACATTCCTGCCGCGCGCCACCGCTGCTGCATCGCTGCCTCCGAAGACGGGCTCAGCCGAACCCCACCGGCGCCGCTCTAGAGCCCGAGGGGGCGCCTTCAGCGGAACCAGGGCCTCTAGCTACGCTCTCGCTGTCGGTGTGATCGCATCGTTGTCGGGCTGCCTCGGCAGCTCGCCGACCCCCACCCCCGAACCCACCCCCACGCCAACACCTGCGCCGACGCCGGCTCCGATCCTCGTGATCACTACACCGGAAGATGGAGACGTTGTGCGGAGCCCGTCGGTCCAGGTAGTAGGAACTGCTCCGACCGGCGCAGAGATTGTGCAGGAGCTCGACTTGTTTGGGGACAGGCGGACAAGTGCGGACGACAAGGGCGACTGGGTGCTGACGGTGGACCTCGAGGAGGGAGACAACGACTTGGTGTTCCGCATTGGTGACGATGAAGCGACCACCAAGACGCTCCGGATTGTGTACGAACCTGAGACTTGACGGCTCCTCGGGCCGCTTGAGGAGCGGCGCCATCCCGAGCAGAACGAGTGCGAACGGGACGACGGCGAGCCGGCCACGACGCCTACAGAGGCCCCGATGAAGACCCCCTGAGCCCGCGCCTCCCGCGCGATGAGATCCGTGACCGCGAGCGCGCCTCGATGATGCAGCCGGCGTGCGGGCGACCGATGAGGAGCGGATCCCGGGCTAGTCTCTGCTCAGCTGGTCGCGCCGGCGCCAGACGGCGATGGCGCATGCGATCGCGGCAGCCACCAAGACTGCGCTGACCAGCAGGCTGACCAGCAGGTACGGTAGGAGCTGTCCGCCGGAGCTGCCCCCGTAGAAGTTGGCAGTCCAGATCCCGAGCGCGGCGGGGAAGAGACCAACCACCACCGCGACGCACGCCCCGGCCAGGCCGAGCGGCACCGACCAGGGCGTGCGTCGGCCGAGGAGCAGCGCGCCTGCGGTGGCGATCCCGCCACCGGCGAGCGTCAGCGCCAGGCTCGGCAGGTCGACGAACTGCACTCCGCCGACCGTCTCATGGGGAGCCGAACCGCGCGACTAACCCGCTGTCTCGATCCGCGAGTCGGCGGAAAGCATCCATGAAGCTCGCATCAACGGCTTCGCCCAGAGCTCTATCGTCCGGCATACATGACCCCAATTCCGGAAAGCCCCCCCCCCGCTGCAGTGGCCCTAAGCGAGGCGCTCAGAGGGCCGCGGATGGCCAGTACATTCACGAGCCCGCGGCTTCCGAATCAAGGCGCATGGACCCGATAACTTACCGAATAAGGCTGACGACCTCCTGCACCGCGTCGGCGACGAGGCTGACGTCGGCCTCGTCCATCCAGTGTGGTGCGCTGACGACCCGCCACGTGCCAGGTGACCAGCTTTCGACCCAAGCTTGCCGTTTCGGGTCGTCGGCCTCGTCGCCACGGCCCGAGGGGTCCTGCGCCGCGAGGTAGAGAAGCGGCACGGCGGGCTCCAGGTCCCGACGATCGTGGATCCACTCCGCGAGACCGCAGTTGTCCAGCTTCTCCTGCGAGTCCCACGCATCGGCCTTCCGGTTGGCCTCCAGGCAGGCGCCCTGAAAGTCGTGCATCTCATCGATGTCGTAGTCCACGCCCGTCGATGCGTCGAGGAGAACGACACCGGCCACGAGATCCGGATGCGCCACGGCGTACGCCGACGCGACCAGCCCGCCGAAGGACGCTCCCAGCAGCAGGAACGGGCCGTCCTCGCCGAGCGCACTCAGGAGGCGATCGACATCGGCGAGCACGTCATTCGGGCTCTGTGTGCCTTCAACACTCTCGCTTCGGCCGGTATTGCGGCGCTCGTAGGAACAGACCCGGAACGCCGGCCCGAGAGCCCTCTCCATGCCACGCGCGATGTTGACACCGCGCTTGGTTTGATCGTCCGCCCAGCCTGTGAAATACACGACGGTCGGCGGGCCGTCTCCGGCGCACCGTGCGTAGATGTCGTGGCCACCAACCTCGACGAGCCCTTCAACCGTGCTTCCCGGGTCGACAGGCAGGCCGATCCGCGGCAGATCCGGTTCCGGCGAGGACGCGGAGGGAGTCGTCAGGACGCCGCCGGAATCGGCTGGCGCGACTGGGGCCGCCGTGGACGAAGCTGGTGAGAGCACCGCACTTGCCGGCGTTGTGGCAGCTGGCCCGCCCTGGCGCGCGATCATGCCGAAAGCGGTGACCACGGCCCACACGCGGGACGAACGTAACCCGAGCGATTGCGAAGTGCTCATCTGCCCTCCCATCGTTGAGATACGGGGCTCGCGGTCTCAAGGGCGACCGGTCCGACCCGGGAAGTGGCGGTCGTCCGTATTGACGTCGCTAGCAGCGTAACTCAGTGACAGGTCCCCGTTCCGGGATCGTGAACGTGCCGCCCGCCACCGGAAGGAACTGCCATGAGTAGCTCCCCGCTTGGCCTGCAATGAGGGAGATTGGTACCGCATACCGGATTCGACGCCTTGCCCTGCCGGGTGCGAGGCTGAATGGCGAACGTGCCGAGGATCGGGAGACTCGCCCCACGATGCGCTCCTCGCTCGACCTGCGGCGGGTCGGCGCGTAGAGACCGGGCGCGTCTCCCAGGGGGAAAAGGAGAGGCGCCCGGTACGTATGCCACCTTACCAACCGCTGCCCGACAGCGTGGATCGAGTTTTCCCGAACGGTGGCGGATAAGTCGGATTCGGTGTGGACAGGTGGCGACGATATCCACAAGCTGGCGCGCCTGTTGCGGTGCGGCGCGCTCGTGGCACGGCCATTGCATCGGGGAAGACAAGGGGAAAGCGCGAAGCCGGAGCGGTCCGTGCGGGGGGAACGCACGGAGAGACTCCGGCTTCGCACTTCCTACGCTACACGAGCCAATTGGCATCGCGTTGCACTTCGAGACCAGCAACGAGCCGGCAGACCGCAGAGGCCGAGTGAGCTGTCCGCCGCAGGACGAACTGCAGGGCAGCGGGTCCACAGCGTGACCGCTGGAAAGCCCTGCCGCCGGTCGATCGCGCAGGTCATGTCCGATTCGGGTCCCTCCCCGCGTTGTAAGTGGTGACGGCGGCTCCATTACGCTGCCGACCTCGGAGGTCAATCGCATGAGGGTGTCGATTTTGGACGCGGACCACGAACTGGGCGCCGTCGGGACCGATCCCGACCGCCTCGTGCCGTCCTCGTTCGCGCCGATGTACGAGGAGCACCGGCTGAGCGTGTATCGCTATCTCCGCGCGAGGGCCTCGAGCGAGGACGAGGCGCTCGACCTCACAGCGGTGACGTTTGAGCGGGCCTTCGCCAGCCACCGCCGCTTCCGGCGGCGCGATGGTGGCGTCCACGCATGGCTCCTGCGAATCGCACGCAACGCCGCCATCGACGCCAGCCGGCGACGGCGACCCACGATCGGTCTCGCCAGGGCAGACGCCCAGCTCGGCCGGCGCGCCGTCGAGGTGGACCGCCAGGCCCAGCAGAGTACCGAGGTGCTGGACCTCGTCTCGAGGCTTCCCGACGACCAGCGCGACGCCCTTGTCCTGCGGTACGCGGGCGGCCTGACGTCGCGAGAGATCGGGATCGTCATCGGCAAGCGTGAATCCGCCGTTCAGAAGCAGATCGAGCGCGGGCTTGCCGCGCTCCGGGAGGCAATCCGATGACCACCTACGACGATGTCGAGTTCCGGCTTCGCCAAGCGCTGGAGGTGAGCCTCCCGAAGGAGGGTGGCCGCGTCCTCGACGCTCGCGTGGCCAGGGCCATGGCCCACCCCATCCCAGCACGTGACCTGCGCCTGGGCAACTCCCGGTCACCTGCCCGGTCACTTGCCCGGCCGCTTGCTCTTGCGGCCGCACTTGCGCTCGCGGCGGGCACGGTGGCGGCCGCGGTGACCCTGCTCGAGCGGATCACCAGCGAATCGACTCCGGGCGTCCAGGCCGCATGGGACGACGCCGAGGTGCTGGCGCTGCGCGAGAGCCACGCGGGCGTGACGGTCGTGCTCGAGCGCGCCTACGCCGACCTCAACCAGGTCGCCGTCTTCTTCACCATCGAGGGATTGGAGGCCGTGACCTCAGACGCCGGCGAGTTGGCCCCTCTCGATTGGACCGCGGAGCTTCGGGACCCGGCCGGGCGGTCGGCGGAGGAGTGGGCCGTGGTCCGCGGCGGGACCGAGGCGCACGAGATCGGCCTGTCGGCGAACGTCCACACCTTTGGGGGTGCCGTCGTACCGATGGCCGGTACGTGGGAGCTCACGTTCACTTCCATCGGCTACAACAGCGGCCAGTTCATCCCTGGCGAGTGCGACGAGGGATCGACCGATGCGGCGTGCACAAGCCCGGCACCGAGTGCCATGACGGAGGGCGCCTGGCAGTTCGTGTTTGACCTGCCCGAGCCCGCTGGCTCCGTCGTCGCGACCGACCTGACGGCCACCGAGGGCGACGTCACCCTGACCGTCAGCGAGCTCCGCATCAGCCCGACGATGATTGCCGCCTCGATGTCCCTGCGCGTCGATGACCAGACGGTAACCTCATGGGGACCACACTGGGACACGCAGCTGTCGATTCAGGGGCCCGCCGGCACCTACACAGCGAACACCGGCTCTCGAGTCACGCAGGATCCCATAGAGCAGGGTCCCAACGGCTACGAGAACCTGTACACGACTAGCGAGGGATCCGACAGTGCCACAGGTACCTGGACGATCAGCGTCCCGCAGCTCTGGTATCTCACCGACTACGGCGGGGCTGAGACGGCAACGATCGTGAGCGAGCCTCTGGTCGTCACCGCGGACGTTCCGTAGCCGCCTCGGGCCCGGCGAGAGTGCGACCCCGATCGTGCATCGGTACGATCGGGGTCACGCACGCCGGCGTCGCCAATAGCGCAGATGACACAAACGACATACTCGGCGTAGATTTGTCAGCCGACTATTGCGAATATCGGCCGCGAACCGCTCAGTCCCTTCAGTTCGTGCACACCGCGATCCTCAAACTGGAACGAGCTCCCGTCGAGAAGGTCGCGAACGGTTCCGGACGCCAAGATCTCATTGGGCTGTCCGAGGGCGAGGATACGAGCGGCGGCATGCACCGCGAGGCCGCGAACATCGCCGGCGGATATCTCGACCTCGCCGCTATGGATTGCCTGTCGGAGTTCGAGGCCGAGCCCAGCGACCTTCGAGCGCAGCAGGACCGCACAGCGTGTCGCCTTTTCGGCACCATCAAATATGGCCAGCATCCCGTCGCCGGTCCACTTCACCACGCGACCGCGATGGCGATCGACTGCCGCCTGCGCTTCCTGGTTGTGCTGAGCGACAAGCTCCTTCCAAGGGCCGTCCCCGATCCGATTCGCGAGAGCGGTGGAGTCAACGATGTCGGTGAATAGGATTGTCGCGAGGCTCCGGTTGTCGCGCAGATCGAGGCCCCGCCCGAAGGATCGCATCGCCTCAAAGTCGACGGATACCCAGGGCTCGTCGCCAACGACCCACGCATCGTGACCCGGCGGAATCTCGAATACATCCCCAGGGCCGATCTCGAGCTCGGTCCCGTCCGGCGTTTCAACCCGAACACGTCCCGACAGGCACACGCCGAGATGGTGATAGGTGCACCACTCGGTGCCGGCGATCGGCTTGATGTCGGTCGACCAGCGCCAACCCGGCTCATAGGTCATCCTTCCGACGACGACGTCGTCAAGCTCGACGACGTCGACGCGACCGTGGGGAAAACGGCGCACGTCGACGGCGTCGTGAAAGCGCTTCCGCTGCATTCGCATGGTCGGATACTACGCCCGGCCCTTGGGTCGCGGGCGATGGTAAGAGCCGGGCCGTCAGTCTTTGGCGCGCTTGTGCGCCACTGTCTAGTTTGACGACGGTTCGACAGGCCGCGGATGAGCCCCGTCGCCGGAGGTCCAGCCCTTCGGACCGGGCCAGGGAGCCCTCCCAGACCCCGGCCCGTTCGTATGCCTCTCGACGCCGTCGCCCATCCGTCCGATGATGGAGCCCCGGCGTGCGCCATCCATTTCCGCGCCGGCGGAAGGAGACCGGCATGGGCATCATCGCAGCAGACCTCTTCCTCACCCTCGACGGGGTCTATCAGGCACCCGGCGGCCGCGAGGAAGACCGCGCGGGCGGCTTCGCGTTCGGCGGTTGGCAGGCACCGTATACGGATGACGCGATCGGCGCCTCGATCATGTCAAGCATCGAACGCACCGACGCGCTTCTGCTCGGCCGCCGCACGTACGACATCTTCGCCGCCTACTGGCCGTTCCAGCCACCCAACGAGCCGGTCGCGGCTAAGTTCGCCGCCATTCCGAAGTACGTGGTCTCGCGAACGCTTGAGAATCCGAGCTGGGCGGGCACCACGGTGCTGCAGGATGCCGCGGCCGTCGGGCGGCTGCGCGACGAGTTCGCCGAGGTGCACACCTGGGGCAGCGGCGAACTGCTGCGGAGCCTCCTAGCCGAGGGGCTCGTGGATCGCCTGAACCTGTGGATGTATCCCATAGCGCTCGGAACCGGCAAACGCCTCTTCGATACGGGAACCGTGCCGGTAACCTTCCGCCCGGCGCAGCCCGCGCGCGTGTTCGATTCCGGGGTCATGGCCCTCGTGTTCGAGCCCGCGGGCGATGTCCAGACCGGCGAGGTGGCGGCCGCCGAGGCGTAGCGAGCTCCCACCCACGCTCAAACCTGACCAGGGCCTGAGCAGGGACCCTCAGCGAAGCTCTACCGGGTAGCGTTCAGACCCAGGTGAAGGCCGCGTGGTACTCGATTCTTTCGGTCGCGGCTCAAGCGGACTCGGCTGCGCGCTTCATGCCCTGAGCCTCGACGGTCATGTAACGGTTGGTCAGGCCCTTGTAGAACAGAGCGACGACTGGGATCAACAGGCCTCGCATATCCAGCGTCAGGGTCAGGCGGGAGCGGCCTTCCTCCAGCGCCTCGACACGATGGCCCGCGACATTGGTCACGCCGCCGGACTTCTGGCGAAACTCGAAGTAGGACGGCGCATCCCAGACGGTGACCTCCCATGTGCCCTCTGGCAGCTTCGGTTGCTTGAGACGCACGCAGCTCCCTTCACCCACAGGAGCGGGTGTGAGCAGCTCGACGACGTCGACCGTCTCGATACGCTGCGGCCACCCTTCGAGGTCGCTGAGCACCTCCCATACGCGCTGCTGCGGGGCGTCGATGTCGATGGATTGCTCAAAGTACATGGCGGACGTTCACCTCGAAGGTCGCTCTACGAAGCCTGGTGATTGGGCATCTTTATCGCGTCACGGCTCGAACGGCGGGTCGTCGGACCTGCGCCAGCGTACAGGGCAGTCGATCGACTTGTTGCCGGGTCGACTCGACCGTTCGACACCGCGGAACGTGATCGAACTCCATTGAAGTGTCGCCATCGGGAGCCTCGTCCTCGATCGACGGCAGGGTCGAGCGATGGAGCCGATGCACTAATCCTTACGCCACTGTCAAGTGCGACCCAGTTCAATGCGACTAGGTCCGTCGCAACGCGGCCGCGAGGAGGTCGTCGACGCGGCGGTGCATCCCGGCGCGATCGAACCGAGCGCGGCGGCCGACCTGAATCGGAATGAAGGCCGCCCAGTCAGTGCGCGCCGGAGCGGTCGCACTCCGGATGTCCCAGTACGGATCGATGCGCCGTCCCGCGTCGGCTTCGTAGGCGGCAAGAAAGTCGGCCGCCAGTTCCGCCGAGTAGAGAACAGCGAGGTTCAGCCGGCAGTGGCCGACGTCCACGTCGGCCGGACCGCGGCACGCGCCCACCCAGTCGACGACGCCCGTCAGGTGTCCTCGCTGCCAGAGGAAGTTGAAGTGCTGGTAGTCACCGTGCGCGAACCGAATCTCGTGCGCGGGCGCCGGGCCGCGAACCACGTTCGCCGCGGCGCGCCAATCGGCCGGCCTGGACGCCCACGGCGGGATGGGCACGTCCCGCGCCTCCCACCTGTACGGCTCAGCGTCGACGTCCAACTCGTGGATGCGCACCGCCTTGGCAACGATCTGCCGTAGCCACACCTTTGGGTCAGTCGGCGTCAGGTCGACCCGCCCCGGGACCCGCGTCATCAGTAGGGCCGGGACACCGGTCGACTCACCGGTCGGGTCGAAGGCGAGCACTAGCGGCGCCGGGACGTCGGTCGATTCGAGACCGCGCAGTACGTGACGTTCGCGCTCGACGAGCTGCGGTGCGTCCGCGGTGTCGTCCCACGCGCTCGGTGTCCATCGCCTCAGGACCACCTGGGTGCGCGTACCTCGGCGCGTCTTGACAGCCAATCGGTGAATGGACGACGTGATGCCGCCCGTGAGCCGGCGACCGCCCACGACGCGCGCCCCAGTCCCAACGGCGCGCGCGACCCAGTCGAGCGTCCGCGCGTCCGGGAAGCGGTGTTGCAGGTTCAGCTGTCGAACTCGTCGCGGAGCATCGCCGGAAAACATCTCTTGGGCAGACGTCATCACCGCAGTATGGCGGTCAGGCCACCCACCGCCGCTTGCGCCATTGTCAAGTTCGAGCCAGTTGGTGCGGCACGGTGGAACTTGATGACTGAATGCGGGACGCTTGTGGTGAGGTCTGGGTTCGTCGAACGAGCGCACGTAAGTTTGGTGGCTCACTCCCCTCTTTCCGCCAACCGGTAGGTGTCGACGGCAAGTTGCGGGATCGTGAAAGTGGCTTCTCCACTCACACCGGCGTCCGAGGCGCCCTCGGATTCAACCTTCCAGTCCTGCCAGTGGGTTGCCCGACTTCTGCGGCACCTCCAACGACCTCGCAGGGCAGCGCCTCCGGACTATCACCAAACGTGCCACTGGGAATCATGAACAGCGTCCCAGGCTCTGTCCGGGCACATCACCCCGCCCGGCTTAGGCAGAAGGTGGCAGGCACGCGCTGGCTACGATCCGGTCGGCGGCGGGCCGAGCAGGACGGCGCGGCACGGCGTCTGCATGGGTGTGGGCATGATGGACGAGCTGGCCCGGGGTCTCGAGAGCCACTTCATGACCGCCGTCTTCGTGTCGGGCGCGCTGGCGTTACTGATTGCGGCAAGCGTCGGCCTGGCCTGGGCGGGCGGCAGGCGATGGGTCCGGTCACGCAGCGGAATGTCCAACCTAGGGACCGGGCGAACGATGCACTTCAGCACCGACCGCGGCACGCCACGTCCGTCTGCGGGCAATCCCGAGCCGGAGAGTGCGCCTGGGACGCCCGAGCTGGAGCACCCCGGCGCGCGATTCGTGCGAGAGGCGGCCGCGCGGGCGGCCACCCTGCGCGATGCGTGGGATCGGTCCTACCGCGAGGCCCGCGGCACTCCCCCCGCCCCGAAGCCTGAGGACGCGCATCCGGATCTGGAATCGCTGATCCAGGAGCTCCTCCGCGAGCAGCGCGAGACGAACGCCCTTCTCCGGCAATTGCTGGACAGCCAGGAAGCTCCGCCCCGCTGAGCCCGACCCGCCGAAAGTTGCTCTCCTCAGCGGTTTTCCGGCGGGCGCCGATCTGCGCTCCAAGAGAATGCCACGGTACGCCAAACTAATCGAAGCTCAAGCAACAGACGCGACACGAGGATGAGACGGTGCATATCGCGGCGGCTCGGGAGAGCCCACGGAACGAGCGCGCGGGACAGATTTCGTACCTCCTGCTCGCGTCGGGGCAGTTTGGCTCCACGCGCATGGCGATCACCATGGTTCACGGTGATCCGGGCAGTGAGCAACCGGTGCACAGCCATCCTGAAGCAGAGCAGGTCTACGTCGTCGTCGCGGGCACCGGGCTCATGCGGGTGAATCATGAAGCGCTGGACGTCGGTCCCGGAACGCTCGTATTCATTCCTCCGGGCGCCAAGCACTCCATCCTCAATACAGGCAGCGTGCCCCTCGTGTACGTATCCGCGACATCACCGCCGTTTGACATGCCCGCTCCAGAATCCGTATTTTCCTACGGGCCGCCGGGGGAATGACGGGAAGACAGCTGGGTGGTTGAAGCACGCTCACAGGCGCAGCCGATGAGGGCAGCCGATGAGCTTTCCGCCGCGTCTCCGTCCTACAGAAGCGACAGTGGACCAACCCACGCCTAGGGTCGCGCGCGCCGGCGCGTTACGGATGCAGTCGCATCCGCGCCTCCGTCGCCTCGTCCGCGCGGCCGTCGAAGTATCGGTCCAGGACCTGGCCGAAGATCTCGACCTCGGGAGTGGCCCGATGGAAGAGCGTCATGCTCGAGCGGAGCTTCTTCGCATCGGTGGGTCCGAGGATGGCTTCGGCGGACCGTCCCGTGGTCGCGAGGAGGATCCCCGCGCACTCGCGGAGCCGCTGTCCGAGGACGGGGTGGGCGAGATAGGCGCGAGCCTCGTCGATCGAGCCGATGGCGAAGTGCCGAGACATGCTGCTGATTCCGAGCCCGGCGACCTGCGGGAAGACGAACCACATCCAGTGCCCGGTCTTGCGCCCGCTCCTCAGCTCGCGAAGGACACCTTCGTAGGTCGGCTCCTGCGCCAGGCGGAAGCGATCGAGGTCGAATGCAGGAGATGCGGAGCGCGGCCGCGGCGTGGTCGGGCGGCTAATCGGTGCCCATCTCCAGGCCCTCGATGTCGTGCTTCTGGGAGATCGGCACGAGCTCATCGACGACACGGCACGCGAGGTGCTCCTTGACCGATGCGGGCAGTGCCTCCCAGTAGTCCGGGGTCACCATCGGGTCATGCAGAGCCGAGTGGCCGGCTCCCGGCGCATCCACGCCGAGTACGAGGACGGGCCGGGCAATCGGTGAGCCGTGCTCGGTGCCGCGGTGAATCGTCAGGGCAGAGCGGCAGGAGATATCGCCCATCTGCGGATACTTCCGCACGCCGATCGCGGCAAAACGGTCCCAGATCGCCTTCGGCGGAAACATCTCGTGCTTCCATTCGCGCCCGTCATCGTACTGGGTGCCGACGGCGATCTCGAACGGACCCATCTCCTCGGTGACATCGACCCCCGTGAGGTTGAACGCGAGGGACGTGATGCGTCGCTCCGCGTACGTCTCGACCGGCGAGGGAAAGTCACGGTGCCAAGGCTGGTTCTTCGCACCCTGGAACGGGACGTCAAAGCCGAGCTCCACGATCTCGTAATCGGGGCCGAGCGCCGACTCCGCCATGGCCGTGACCCACGGATGAGTCACGAGCTCCACGAAGCCACTGATCTGCTCGGGGTGGACCTCCACGTACCAGCGACGGGGCCCGCGTCCTATGGCGCCTCCGGGCCGCTGGATGGCGTCCCAGAAGGCGCTCATCATGTCCTCGCGCATCGCATCGGCCCATTCGCGGCTGAACACTGAGCGCAGCGCGGTGATTCCGTCGCGGTTGAGCGTCTCGACGTGCGCGGTGATCGACTCCGTTGTCTGGCGCATCGTGGCGGTCACGACTGGTGTCCTCCTGCGTCAGCGACCTGAGGCATTCCAGCCTCTGGGCCGGTAAACCTTGACGTAATCGAACTCGGCAGTGAACCCGTCGCCGCCCATCGACACCAGGCCGATGCGGGCGCTCGAGCCGAGGTTGTGCGTCCAGACACCACCGCGGACCCAGCTGACGCCATCGTCACTGGTATACGCGCGGTAGTGCTCTTCGCCACCGACCACGCGCTTGGCAATTCGCAGCCAGGTCCAGTCGCCGGGCGGTCCGACCACCGTGTTGCCGTACGGTCGCAGCGCCTCCGCCCGTGGCACCTCCTTGGCGAACTCTGTCTGGCGCGTCTCCCAGATGCTGGCGTGGACGAGCTTGACATACCGGTCGTCGTCACCATAGACGACGATGCCCGCCTGCCGGTAGTTGAAGCAGCATCCGTCGCGCGGCACGCTCAGGCGCACCTTGGTCTCGACGATGTAGTCGCCGCTCGGCGTCGCTTCGGTCAGGATCGATGCGTTGTTGCTGCCCTCGAACAGGTCGGCAGCCTGGGTCTCGAAGGTAAGCACGCCACCGCCGAGCGCCCAGTCCGCGCCAGCTTCGCGCACCCAGCTCCAGCGCTTGTGCAGGTTCTGGCTGCTGAAAGTATCTGACAGCTGTCCGATGGTGGCTCCCGGCACATCCCAGGCGGCGGCCGTCGGCGTGTAGGCGGTGGTGTCACCGGGCTGCGCGGCCGGCGCCGGCATCGGCTCGTCGGAGGCCCACAGGCCACCGCGCACCTGCGGCCAGCCGTCGACCCAGTCGATCGGGTCGATGAGGAGCGGTCGCTTGGTAAAGCCCGGTTCCCCAGCGAAGTACGGGTCGAACCGATCAACCGCGTGATACGTCGTCCACCACTGGCCGGCGAAGTCGACCAGCACACTGTTGTGGCCGAGGCCGACCCATCGGTTGCCGTTCATGCTGAGCACCGGCGTGCCGCCGACGCGCGAGTCGAGCAGCGAGGCGCCCACCTGGTCCACGAATGGGCCGGTCGGTGACGTTGAACGGCCGGCGAACACGCTGTAGCCGGTGAGTGGACCGCGGCAGCAGTCGGTCGCTGAGACGAACAGGTAGTAGAAGCCATCGCGGTGGGCGACCTCCGCTGCCTCGTAGCGGTTCGCGATCGCGATCTGCGTCGTCGTGCTCTCGGGAGCCGTCAGGGTGCCGCCCTCCCCCACCGCTAGCTCGCGGGCAGAGATGCCGCCGTAGTAGCTGCCGAAGTAGATGTGGTAGGCATCAGGCTCTTCCGCAATGACCTCCGGATCGAAGGTCCAGAAGAAGTTGCAGCCATCGCCACCGCGGCGCGGTGCGATCAACGGCGCGCCGGAGTCGTCCCAGGGCCCGGTCGGCAGGTCGCTGGTGGCGTAGCCGATGGCACTGTCCTCGTCGCAGTCGTGCTGGCCGCCGGCCTCTTCCTTGACGTCGGTGATGACGTAGAACAGGTAATAGGTGTCGCCGATGAGCTTGATCTCCGGCGCCCACATGCCTGCCGTCGGCTCGCCCCAGTCCGGCACGGTGGTGAAGGCGTCGTTGACGTAGGTCCACGTCACGAGGTCCGCCGAGCGCAGCGTCGGGATCCTGCGGTAGTTGAGTCCCCCACCATCGTTGCGGTCCTCGGAGTTCAGCGGATCCGTCGTGCAGTAGGTGTACCAGAAGCCGTCGTGCGCGTAGATCGTCGATGGATCGGCGCAGCTCTCCACGACCCCATCGCCAGGCACGGCCGCCAGCAGCGGGTTGTCATACGTGTCGGCGGCGAGGACCGATGGCGGTCGAACCGCCTGGCCGAGCAGCGCGCCCAGCAGGAGGAGGGCCGCGAGCAGCGTGGGAAGGACGCGGCGCGAGGTGTCGCGGCTGAGATCCAGGTCAGTGGGGGAACGGTGCACGAGTATCTCCGTTATCTGCTCGGGCTTGCTTCGAGCGTACGGTGCGCGTCAAGCGACCAAGGTCCTGCCATGCTGAGCGTTGCACGGTCGAACCAGTATGAGGCAGCATCGGATGATCGATACGTATGCGGCGGCGGAGACGGGCTCCGACTTCGAGTGGATGACTGGCTTTGAATGTTCGACCTTCCCGCAGGTGGGGATGGACGAGCTGCTGCTGACCCAGCATGACCGCTTCTGGGGCTCCGACATCGTCCGGGCGCGGGACGCCGGCTGCCGGGTGGTGCGTTATGGCATCCGTTGGCACGTGGTCAACCCGCGGCCCCACGAGTGGGACTGGTCCACCGTGGATGGGCCCATGGAGCTGATGCGCCACCTCGGGATGGAGCCGATCGTGGACCTGTTCCACTTTGGCGTCCCCGAGTGGCTGGGAACCGGGGTGCTCACCTCGATCTTCCCCGACTTCCAGGCCGAGCTCTGCCGCGAGTTCGCCCGACGCTACCCCTGGGTGCGCTGGTACACGCCCACCAACGAGCCCTACATCATGGCCCAATTCGGGGGCGAGACCGGCGCCTGGTTTCCCTACGGCCAGAGCACGACCGCCTTCGTGCAGGCCATGCGCAATGTCGCCCGAGGGCTGTGCGAGGGGTGGCACGAGATCATCCGTGAGCGGCCGGACGCACGAATGATGGTCAGCGACACATGCGAGTACCACCACGCGCTCGACGAGGCGACGCGGGAGCATGCCGCGTTCATGAACGAGCGCCGGTTCCTCATGCACGATCTGTACGGCGGCCGACTTGGTGACGACCATCCCCTGCGCGGGTACCTACTTGACCATGGAATGCGCGAGCACGACCTGTGGTGGTTCCAGGAGCATCCCGCTCCGCTCGACGTCGTCGGCCTCGACCACTATCCCCACTCGGAGCACGCGTACCGCATCGGCGACCGCGGGGAGATCGTCGACGAAACGCAGCCGCTCGATCGCCAGAAGGGCCCCGGAGAACTCGCGCGCCAGTACCACGAACGCTTCGGCCGGCCGGTCCTGTACGCCGAGACCGGGGCGCCCGGCGACGACGAACGCAAGATCGCGTGGCTGGATCGGCTGGTCGAGCAGATTCGCAGCGTGCGAGCCGAAGGCATCCCGGTAATCGGCATCACCTGGTGGGGGCTGATCGACCAGGTCGATTGGGGAACCGGCCTGCGCCGCCTGAACTACGAGATCGACCCGACCGGCCTGTACGAGTTGCGGTGGGAGGGCGGACGCCTGGAACGACATCCAACGGCAGCCCTCGCCGCATGGACGCGGTACACCGCGCAACCCGTCCCGCAGACGGTCGGACCCCTCGCGCGTGCAGCTAGGGGTGGCGTCCCGCTGTGGTAAGGGCCTCTGGGCCGTCCCGGTGCAGAAGCATGGTCTCCTCGGCCTTGGCGCCCGCGACGGATGGGTTCCAGGCGAACGCCGTATCGGACCGGATCACGGTGGCGTCACCCGGCACGGCGATCCGCTCGCGCCCCTGGTAGCCGATGATGCCTCCCTGGTGGTGCAGCTGCCACTCGTCCGGGTATCCGGACTCCGCGTACGCGGCCTGCGCGGCGGCGATGACGTCACCAAGGGTCTGCCCGGGCCGCGTGGCGGTCACCATCGCTTCGTGGACACTGTTGACTGCTTCGGTCCGTTGCGTCAGGTCCGGGACGAGCGGCTGTAGCTCAACGAACCTCGTCACGGCCACGTGCAGGCCCCAGCGTTCCGCCACGAGGACCAGCATCAGCCGTCGCTGGATGCGCCGCCCGGTCGGCAGCGGATGCCGGTAGCGGTCGATCCGATCATCGGCGGCGGCGAGGAGCACCGGGCTGCGGATGCCGTGTGCCGCGATGGTGTGGGATGCGTTCGCCGCCACCTCGTGCTCAGCCATACCCGGACGCGTCTCCGAAAGCGCCGCGCTGACGGCGCTCATCATGCGATCGGCGAGCCATCGCATGCGCTCCATCTCGAACTCGGACAGACGGCAGCGGAGCGGCAACAGGACATCCTCGAGCGCGACGTCATCCAGGAAGTTCGGGCCGCCCACCCGCTGGGCTTCGCCGGTCATCGCGGCTTCGTCGTGCCACGGCAGCGCACGGACCTCGATCGGTAGATCCGACACTTCTTCGTCGGCAATGCGTGGCGCCTCGTTCACCGCGGTCAGGACCACGGCCTCGTCGCGCGTCACGAGCAGGCCCGCGACGCCGGCGTCCGTGGCCAGCGCGACGTGATTCTCGCCGCCGCCCGTCGCCCACGCAAAGTTCTTGCGGGTGCTCAGCAGCACGCCCGAGGCTCCTCGCTCCTCGAGGATCCCGCGGATGGCGTTTAGCCGGTCACCCACCAGGACGCGCCGAGCGTTGTCGGCGTTCATGGGGCGACGGCTCCCGCGCCCTCGGCCGGCTCAACGACGTGGAAGCCTGGTTCGCGCCCGGTGCGGGCCGCGTACTCCCGACCCACCTGATCCCGCAGCGTAGCGACCGCGTCGCGCTCCACGAGGTTCACGGTGCAGCCGCCGAAGCCCGCGCCCGTCATCCGCGCGGCAACCACACCCGGCGTCTCCACCGCGATCTCCACCAGCGCGTCGAGCTCCGGCGACGTGACCTCAAAGAGCTCTCGCAGCGAGCGGTGACTCTCCGCCCACAGCGGGCCGAGGCGCTCGTAGCTTCCCCTCTCGAGGGCGTCAACCGACGCGCGGACGCGTTCGTTCTCGGCGACGACGTGCTGTGCCCGCCGCCGCACCACCGGGCCGAGCTCGTGCCCGTGGCGCTCCAGCATGCCCGCGTCAACGTCCCGGAGGGATGCGACGCCGGGGACGTGACGCGCCAGCATCACCACAGCTTCCTCGCACTCGCGGCTCCGCGCGTTGTACTCCGAGGTCTCCAGCTTGCGCGGCGAGCGCGTGTCGCAGACGACCAGGACGCATCGGCGCAGGGGCAAGGCGACCTCGCGATACTCCAGCGAGCGACAGTCCAACATGAGCGCCGCGCCGGGACGACCGTGGGCCGACGCGAACTGATCCATGATTCCGGAGCGAACGCCGAGATACTCGTTCTCCGCCCGCTGTCCCGCCAGAGCCAGCGGCATCCGATCAAGCGGCGGCAGAGACTCGGCCATGGCCCATGCCGCCGCAAGCTGGAAGGCTGCGGACGAGGAAAGGCCTGACCCGATCGGAATGGTTGTGGCGACCACGCCGCGCAGACCACGCAGCGGGACGCCGGACTCGGCGAGGCTCCAGGCCATACCTGCGACGGTGTCGATCCACGACCCCCTGGCCGGGCCCGGATCGTCAAGCTCGAATCCGTCGCGCGCTCCGTCCGCCAGCGTCAGCTCCACGCGACGGTCACCGGACGGGACGGCGGCGATCCACGTCTCGAGATCGATCGCCGCCGGGAGCACCAGCCCGTCGTTGTAGTCGGTGTGCTCGCCGATAAGGTTCACGCGCCCGGGCGCGCGGACGATGCGAACGGCATCGGCGGGCAGGTCCGGGTAGGCAGCGGCCAGCGAGGAGCGCATGTGCTGCGGGTCGAGCATCAGGCGGGATGCTCCATGACAGCTCGCAGACTCGCGGCGGTCTCCTCGGGCAGCGTGTCGTTGATGAACGCCCCGGCTGCCGTCTCCGAACCGGCGAGGTACTTGAGCTTCGACTCGGTGCGATGCGGAGGAGAAAACTCGATGTGCAGGTGGTAATCGCCGTGCTTCTCGCCACCGGTCGGACGCTGGTGGATGGCCATGATGTAGGGAAGCGAGAAGCCGAAGAGGCGATCGTAGCCGCGCATCACGGATTGGAGCATGGCCGCGAGCTCGCGCCGCTCGTCGACGCGGAGCTCGTGCAGCCAGCCGACGTGGCGCCGCGGCACGAGGTGGAGCTCGTACGGCCAATGCGCGGCGAAGGGAACGCCCGCGACCCAGTTGTCGTTCTGCGCGACCACGCGGCGACCGTCGGCGAGCTCGTCAGCCTGCGCGCGGCACCAGAGGCAGGATCCGTGATCCGCTTGGTGGGCATGCGCCGCCGCCGCCTCCCGCTCGATGAGCGGAGGAATGAACGGATAGGCGTAGATCTGGCCGTGGGGGTGGTTGAGGGTGACCCCGATTGCCTCCCCCTTGTTCTCGAACACGAACACATACTCCGCGTGCGGCGCGGCACCCAGCTCAACGGTTCGATGAGCCCATACGGCGATCAGGCGCTCGATGTGCTCGACCGACGCATCCGCCAGGGTGCCGTCGTGCCGCGCGGTGTAGACCACCACCTCGCACGCGCCTATCGAGGGACGCACGGGCATCAGCGCCGTCCCGTCGACCGCCGGCTCCTCGGGCACGGGACGCAGCGACGGAAACCGATTCTCAAACACCGCGATGTCGAAGTCGGGACGGTCGATCTCGGTGGGAGGGGATCCCGGCTTCGTCGGACACAGCGGGCAATAGTCGCGCGGCGGGAGGAAGGTCCGGTCCTGGCGGTGGGTCGCGGTGATCACCCACTCCCGCAGGAATGGGTTCCAGCGCAGCTCAGACACCGTCGGACGTGGGCGACGCCTCTGGCGCGTTCCGGTCTGGCGGAACCGCGGGCGCTGAGCCTTCGGCGTCCGGCCAGCTGTAGTAGATGAGGTAGCGCCCGTCCGAGCGCTCGACTCGGTCGACGATCATCTTGCGCAGCGGATCGTCGGGCGCTTCGGGATGCATGCGATTGCGGCCCCGTTACGGTGGATCGTGGCGGTATGCTCCCACAAAGTTCGACGGAGGGATGGTCTGAACCGAGCGACTTCCCACGCGCAGGAGCTGGAGCCGGCATCCGGCTTCGTGGTGGCGACCGGCATCGAGTGCTCCGCCCCGCTGATTGGCGGCGGCCGACGGCAGGACGAGCTGCGGAAAACCGGGCACTGGGAACGGTACGCAGAGGATTTCAAGCTCATCGGTGAGTTCGGCATCCGCTTCGTCAGGTATGGGATTCCCTTCCACATCGTGGATGACCGGCCGGCGGCGCGCGACTGGGCATGGACCGATGCGGCCCTCGCCTCATTGCGCCGGGCGGGCCTGGAGCCAATTGTCGACCTCCTGCACTTCGGCGTGCCCGACGACCTCCGCGGCGTGGGCGACCCTCGACTTCCGGAGCGGTTCGCCGCATACGCGGATGCGTTTGCCCGGCGCTACCCGTGGGTTCGGTATTACACGCCGGTGAACGAGCCGCTGGTGTGTGCGGTGTTCTCGGCGGGGCTCGGCATCTGGAACGAGCGAACGACTGGTGACGCTGGGCTGGTGGCCGCCATCGACCGTCTCAGCGCCTCGGCCGCGATGAGCATGGCCGCCATTCGGCACCATCGACCCGACGCCGTCTTCATCGGCAGCGACGCGTGCGAGTCATACACCGCCGACGACCCGGCCGCGGAATCTCTGGCGGCGTTCCTCAACGAACGACGGTTCGTCGCGTGGGAGCTCGCGTACGGGCGACGGTTGTCTGGCGCGATCGTGGACTGGTTGCAGCGGCACGGCCTCTCGGACGAGCGGCTGGCATGGTTCGAGGAGAACGGCAGCGACGCCGGCTGCATCGTGGGTCTCGACTATTACCGCGGCAACGAGTGGCAGGTCGGCGTCAACGGCCGGACCCGGCCCGCACGGCGTCGGGCGGGCTTTGCCCGCCTGGCACGTCAGTACCACGACCGATTCGGCCTACCTTTCATGCTTTCGGAAACGAACATCGAAGGACCGATGACGCACCGCTGGCTGGCGGAGGTGTGGGACGACGCCCTCGCGCTGCGTGACGAGGGCTTCCCGATCCGCGGGGTGTGCTGGTACGGCTTCATCGACCACGTCGACTGGGACAGCATCCTGGTCCGCGATCGCGGGCGCGTGAACCACTGCGGGCTCATCGGCCTAGATCGCAAGGTGCACCCCTGGGGCGAAACGTACCGCATGCTCGCGACCGAAGCGGCGGCCGGACGCCTGGCTCCGCTCGGCAGCGCGACCAGCCGGCGGTACCGACGACAGAGGGCCGAGGCGACCGCGTGACCACGATGCCTGGCGTGTTCCTCCAAGGCAACCGCCAACTCGAGATCCGTGCAGTTCCAGTGCCCGATCCGGGTGCGGGCCAGGTACTCGTACGCATGCGCGCCTCATCGATCTGCGGCAGCGACCTGCGTGCCATCTACCGACCCCGCGAGCAGGGACACGGTCCCGAGGCATACCGCGGCGTGATCGCTGGCCATGAGCCCTGCGGCGAGGTCGAGGCGGTTGGCCCGAACGTTACGCGGTTCTCCCCGGGCGATCGTGTCGTGGTCTACCACATCGCCGGCTGCGGATCGTGCCCCGATTGCCGATCCGGCTGGATGATCTCCTGCTCGAGCCCCGAACGCGCCGCGTATGGCTGGCAGCGAGATGGTGGTCACGCGCCCTATCTGCTGGCCGAGCAACGAACGCTCGTGCATCTACCGCAGCCGCTGACGTTCCTCGATGGAGCGATGGTTGCTTGCGGCCTCGGCACGGCCTACGCGGCCTGCCTGCGGGTGAGCGTTTCGGGCCGCGACCGGGTGCTCGTCACCGGGCTCGGCCCGGTCGGCATCGGTACCGCCATGCTGTGCCGCGCCCTCGGGGCCGATGTCGTGGGGGTCGAGACCATCCACGAGCGCCGGCAGCTCGCGGAACGCCTCGGCATTGACGTCGCCGAGAGCGACGAAGCCGCGCTCGCCGAATTGACCGGTGGCAAGGGCTTCGAGGTCGCCATCGATTGCTCAGGCAACGCGGAAGCGCGCCTGTTGGCGCTGCGGTCGGCACGGGCATGGGGCCGCGTGGCCTTCGTCGGCGAAGGCGGCACCGTCAGCTTCGACGTATCAGCCGTCATGATCCATCCGCAGCTCACCGTGGTCGGCTCGTGGGTCTGCAGCATTGGCCAGATGGAGGAGCTCGTCGAGCGCCTCGTCCGATGGGACATGCACCCCGAGGCCATGGTCACCGATCGATTCGGGCTTGAGGAGGCCGGGGCGGCCTATCGATGCGCGGATGCCGGAACGGCCGGCAAGGTTGCGATCACCTGGTGACCTGGGCCGCCCGGCGGACGAGATCGGCCTTGGGCTCCGCGATCTGATCGATGAGGCCCTGCAGCATCGTGGTCGCAACCGGGCCCGACTCGGGGGACAGCCGGAAGGTCGTCAGCACGATGGAACCTGCCCCCTGGCCGAATGCCCACAGCAACGCCGCCGGCTCGTGGACCCATCCCACGAACATGCCGGCCAGCACCTCGTCGTGGTGCCTTACCGGGTCGTAGCCCAACAGCACGTGGTCGGGAGCGACCTCTTCGTACGCAAGGTCCAGAGGCGCGCGTTCGGGCAGCTGCGGGAACGCTCCGGGCAGGATCCAGTTGAAATTGCTCACCCAGTCCCCTTCCCATGGGCTTCGCTGGCCGGGCCATCCGGCATGGGGCAGGCGGCGCAGGTGGACCGCGACCCGTCTCGCGAGCTCCACGTCACCGGGCACGGCATTGCCGGACCGGACGAGCACGAGCACGCGGCCGCCGGCCTCGGCGTACGACACGAGATCCGCCGTCAGCTGCGCGGTCACGACGAGATCCGCGTCCGCTTGATCGACAACGGCATGGCCGAGGCCCTCGATGCGTCGCCGCAAGCTCCAGATATCGAGTGGATCATCGACCGCGATGTTCCGCGTGCGTCGGTCGGAAGCAAATGCGGGCAGTACCGCGAGGCGAGTTCGGCTCTCGGCCCGCACGGTTCCATGCTCATCACGCGCGCTGAGCGTCAGCCACGCGTCGGATGGAGCACTCACTTCCGGTACGTCGATCTCGAGGCGGCCCAGGTGAGCCACCCCGAAGCGCGGCCAAGCGGGAATGGCCACCTGACTGGAGGCCGCGCTGCGCCCACCCATCTCCAGGGCCCACTCGACGCAGCCTTCGCCTGACGTTGCAGGCCCGAACGACGAGACGAACAGATCTCCGGACAGGCGGCCACCGGCCCAGACGTCGCGCCGGTCAGGAATCATGGCCACGATGTCGGCAGCATTGATCTCACCGAATCGCTCGTGGTAGACCTTCGGCCCTCGCCTTGGGTCGAGGACGCCGTTCGCCTCCCAGTACGCATCGCTCAGCTCCGTGACCACGTAACCGGTGATGGAAGGGTGACGACGCATCTCCGCAATCTGGAACTGGAGGCCCTCGAACTGATGCCACTGGGTTGCCTCGGCAAGGTCGTCGACCGTTGGCCACAGGCGGTCGAGCCCAAAGCGTTGGTACCTCCTCCGAATCCCGGAGGGTCGGTAGTAGCCCTCGCCTGTCCCGAACCACCATGGCTCGCCACCGGAGGCACCCATCAGGCGATCGAGCCGAGGCAGTCCCCACCCTCCGAACTCGCTGAGTATCAGCGGCTCATCGCCCACCTGCTGGGCGTCTCCATGCGGGCTCCACAACCACTCGGGGCGATCCGCGAAGTCCGCGATGGTGTTCCTCCAGCGAACCGCGTTGTCCGGGCCGAAGTACACGTGGAAGTCGGCGAGGTCCGTTCGGACGTGGAAGTTCGGGGTCTCCGCCGTCTCACATGCCGAGTTGTCGACGATCAGACGGCTCGGGTCCAGCTGCTTGAGCCAATCGTAGGTGCCGCGCAGCCACTCCCGATCGCGGCGCTCGAAGCGTAGCTGCGTCCCCCAGTCCTCGTTGATGATCGTCCAGATGATGATCGATGGGTGGTCACCCATCGTCTCGACCATCCGTTCCAGCGTCCTGCGGCCGCGAGCCGCGGACTTGACCGTGAAGCGGCTCCAGTTGGGGAGCTCGCACCAGACGAGAACGCCCTCCTCATCAGCCACCTCCAGGTACGCCGGTTCGGGAACCTTGATGTGGCAGCGCAGGAGGTTGAAGCCCAACTCCTTCACGCGGCGCACCTGCTCGCGCAGGAACTCTCGGGATGGCGGTGTAGAGATCGTATCCGGGTAGAGGTCCTGGTCGAGCACGCCGAGCAGGTACACCGGGCGTCCGTTGAGGGTCACGGCGCCATCGGCAGTGCCAACCGTGCGCATCCCGAAGCGCCTGGTGAGACAGTCCTCCTCGGCATCCGCCCGTCGCAGACGCGCCTCCAACCGGTAGAGCACCGGCGTATCAAGATCCCAGAGTTGCGGGTCCGGAACGGCGACTGACGCCTCGCCCGATGACGAGCCCTCTTCGATGTCCACGCTGGTTCGCGAGACTTCCACGCCGGACGGGTCGATGACGCGAAGGTCCATCTCGAATCCGTCTGCCGGCCCGGGATCCGAAAGGCGCCATCGGACCGCCGCTGCGCATTCGGCGACGTCGGGCAGGATCACCATGGCATCGAAGTGCGCGGCTCCAACGCGTTCGGCGCGAACCGACTGCCAGAGCCCGCTCTGGCTGGAATACCACGTCTGCTTGCCATGGGGCGCTTCGGACAACGGGAGGTCGGGGGCGTACTGTTCGGCATTGAGCACGCGTTCGACGGCAAGCGCCGGGTACTCGGAAATGGCATTGAGCGGGTTCTGAACCTCGACCGCAATGCGGTTTTCCGTCCCCCACCGGACTGAGGCTTCCGGGGCGGCGAACGAGAATGGCGTGTACCCACCCTCGTGGCTCCCCAGGGGGTGTCCGTTCAGCCAGATGGCGCATCGGTACATGACCGCGCCGAAGGTGAAGAGCACCGTGCCGCCTTGCCAGTCGGCTGGCACCTCGAACGCGCGGTGATACCAGGCCGTGATGATGCGGTACGGTCGTGGCACCTGGGCCTCCCAGCAGCCGGGAACCAAGATCGGATCGCCCTCGGGAAGCGACGTCGCCTCGAAACGCCGCTCCGTGTCCGGGACGAATCGCCACTCACCATCGAGGTCGATGGATGCTCTCACCGCCTGCGTCATGCGTCGGTGGGGTCCGGTGATGCAATGCCCCTCGGCTCGTTGTTGGTCACGGGAGAGGCTGTGGGTCAGCGTCCGGGCCGTGCACGACGGGCTTGCCGTTCTCGAACGTCAGCTCATCGATCCAGACCTTGCGCTCCGACAGCGTGTACTCCCACGCGTGATAGACCAACCACAGGTCGCCGTCGCGGTCCTCGATGACGGCCTGATGGCCCGGCCCGATGGCGGTGCCCTCGGTGGACAGGATCGGGTTCTCGTCCGCTTCGACGTACGGGCCGGTCAGGTTCTGCGAGGTGGCGTATCCGACCGCGTACGGCGGGCCGGCATAGTCGTTGGCCGAGTAGAAGAGGTAGTACGTTCCCTCGTGGAAGTGGATCGTGGGGGCCTCGACGACATTGCCCTCCCACGGTTGGTCGTTGACAATGCCCTCTACTTCGATCTCCTCGCCGGCAAAGGCAAGGCCATCCTCGGACATGCGACGCATGTAGAAGCGCGTGGGAATGCCGCAGCAATTGCCATCGTTCTTGTAGATGAGCCACAGCGAATCGTCCTCGTCCCGAACGACTGACGCGTCGATCGTCCCTCCCAGCTCGAGCTGGCAGACGAGCGGCTCATCGGCCTCCGACACGAACGGTCCGCCCGGATCCCCGCTAAGGGCCACGCCCACGCATTGGGCGCCGGCGTCATCGGGACGGGTCAGACCGGGGGCACGGGCGGTGAAGTACATCACGTAGCCCGCCGCGGTCTGCGTTACCTCCGGAGCCCAGGTGTTGCCGTTCGCCCAGCCGGGCAGCTGTGGCATAGCGTCCCCCTGCTGATCCCAGGTCACGAGATCATCCGACGTGGCGTACGGGTAGTTGTCGGTGATGTTCGTGGTCGAGTACAGGTAGTACAGCTCGCCGGTGTCCAGGACGAACGGGTCCGGCATGTTGACGTTGATCACCGGATTAATGAACTCGCCCTCACCCGGCGTCGGCGCCACGCTCTCGGACGGCTCGGATTCGACGCTCGCCGCGGCCGTGGCTCCCGCCGAGGCATCGCTGCCTGTCGAGCAGGCAGCCAGCACCATCCCTGCGACCAGCAGCAGTCCGAGCCCTCGCGCAACGGTCATTCGCACACGTCTGTCAGCCCTTGATGCCCGAGGATGCGACGCTCTGCACGATGTATCGCTGGAGGAGGAGGTACAGGATGAGCACCGGAATGGCGGCCACCGTGGCTCCGGCCATGACGAGCCCCGGGTCACCGGTGTACTGGCTCTGGAGCAGGCGGAGCCCCGCGGGAAGCGTGCAGTTGTCCTGGCAGATGATGACCGGCCACAGATAGTCGTTCCAGAAGGCGAGAAACGTGATGACGGCGAGGGTCGCCAACGCCGGGCCGGCCAGCGGCAGAGCGATGGCGACGAAGGTACGCAGCCGACTTGCCCCGTCGACGTAGGCCGCCTCCTCCAGCTCGACCGGCAACCCGAGAAAGAACTGTCTCATGAAGAAGACACCGAACACACCGGCCAGACCGGGAAGGACGAGGGCGGGCAGCGTGTTGTAGAGGCCGAGGTCAGCGATGAGCTTGAACTGCGGAACGAGGAACATGATGCCGGGCAGGACTAGGGTGGTGATGAGCACCCCGAACAGCAGGTTCTTGAATGGGAAGTCGATGCGGGCGAAGGCATAGGCCGACAGGGACGTGATCGTCAGTGTCACGAAGGTGCCCACCGTCGACACGATGGCGCTGTTGCGGAACCAGGTCAGGAACTCGGCGCGGGCGAAGAGGGCAGTGTAGTTCTCGAAGCCCGGATCGGCCGGCAGGATTCCGGGATCCGTGAAGATCTCGGCGGAGAACTTCAGCGACGCACTGACCACGACGACCAGCGGAAGGATGAAGACCGCGGCGATCACCACCAACAGCAGGTACATCAGCACCCGGCCGACGCCACCTCTGCGCCGCGTTCCGGCCGCCTGAAGCTCGACGGGCTGGTCCTTCTCGAGCCCGCGATCGAGTGCAGTTGCCATGGTGCCCTCCTTACGACCGCTCTGAACTGAAGAGCCGGAAGTTGACGATCGAGACGGCGATCATGATCGCCGCGACGATGATCGCCATGGCCGCGGCCAGGCTGAGCTCACGGCGGCCGCCGAAGCCCGTGCCAAAGACGTGGAGGAGCACCGGGGCAGTCTCACCACCCAACTCGCTGGGGGGCCCGCCGCCGGTCATGAGCTGGGGCTGGCCGACGAGCTGGAAGGAGGCGATCACCTGCAAGGTGATGACGAGCAGGAGGATCGGCCGGAGGCTGGGCAACGTAATGGACTTGAACTGTTGCCATTTGTTGGCACCGTCGATCGATGCCGCCTCGTACAGGTCGACCGCGATGGCCTGCATGCCTGCGAGGAGGATGATGGTGTTGAAGCCGATGGTCCACCACAGGGTCGCAACGAGAATCGTGATCCACGCCCAGGGAGTCGTGGCCAGCCAGTTCGGGCTCCAACCGAGCGTGGACTCCATGAAGAGCGTTATGAACCCGGCGTTGCCGTTGAACATCCACCACCAGGTGAGCCCGACCACCGAGACGGACAGTGTCCATGGGACGAAATAGATGGCCCGGAAGATGTTCCGCCCACGAATCTGCTGGTTGAGCAACGCAGCGAGTGCCAGCCCGAGGCCAATGAGCAGCGGCGTGCTGATGATCACGAAGATGATCGTGTTCCAGACGCTGTTCCAGAACCTTGGAAACTGAAAGCTGGACGGGTCGAACAGCTGCTGGTACCAGCGCAAGCCAACAAAGGGCCCGTCACGCAGGGCGGTCGAGTCGTGAAGGCTGATCCAGATACCCAGGAAGAACGGGAACAGGATCATGACGGAGAAAATCGCGAAATGCGGGAGGATGAAGAGGTAAGGAGTGGTCCGGTTCTCCCCGATCCGGCGCCGGCGGTCTTTGCCGGATCCCCATACCAGTCGGCTGAGCAGGCCTCCGATACCGCTCCTGGGGCGGCCCGGTGTCGCAGCGGCCATGGAACTCATCTTCACGGTCCTCTCGTGATCGGCTCGCCGGGG
>Ga0208612_1000050_pt1 | contig 83960 bp, 86 predicted proteins | sample AntDryMetagUQ889_FD_188089 | JGI IMG/M metagenome (GOLD analysis project Ga0208612, IMG submission 188089) | Polar desert microbial communities from Antarctic Dry Valleys - UQ889 (SPAdes) | ecosystem: Environmental > Terrestrial > Soil > Desert | place: Antarctic Dry Valleys | collected 2008-12-31 | reverse complement strand
CGCGGCGGATCGGTATCCGTGTCTTCGCCCGCCTCGTCTCGACCCTCGGTGGGCAGCGGGTCACGGACACGACCTCCGGGTACCTCGCGCTCGACCGCGTCGGAATCGAGCTGTTCGCCGCCGAGTACCCGCACGACTACCCCGAGGTCGAGGCGACGCTCGTCGCGCTCAGGAGCGGCCTCGGGCTGGCTCAGGTGCAGGTGAGGATGCGAGAGCGTGAGACCGGATCCTCGTCGATCACGTTCGTCCGCTCCCTGTACTACGTCGCGAAGGTGACGCTCGCCCTGCTCGTCGCCAGCCTCCGCCGCTATCCGCGTCTCGAGACGGTGCGCCGATGACCCCGCTCCGCATCTCGATCGTCGGCGTCGTCGCGTCGGCTCTCCTGATCTTGATCGTCCTCGAGCTCATCCGGGGAAGGCGCCTGAAGGAGCGCTACGCGCTGCTCTGGCTCGCCACCGGTGTGGTGCTCCTGGTGCTCTCGGCGTGGCGTGAGGCGTTGAACACGATTGCAGGCTGGCTCGGCGTCACCGGGTATCCGCCGGCGGTCCTCTTCGCCGTGGCGACGCTCTTCATCCTCCTCGTCCTCCTCCACTATTCGACGGTGCTGTCGAAGCTCACGGACGAGAACGTCGAGCTCGCTCAGCGGATTGCGTTGCTCGAGGAACGCGTCTCCAGAGCGCTCATGGAGTCGCGCGGGCCCGGCTGAACGCGAAGACGTCGCCCTGCGTGTCGTCGTCGAGCCAGTTCGTTCCCACGCCGATGCGGTACCAGGCGCCAGGCGGCGCCTCACGATCGAGGTACGTCGTCTCGCGCGTCGTCGCGATCGGGACGGAGCGGATGAAGCAGTACACGGAGATCGCCCCGTCGGCGTTCTCGCACTCGACGTCCCGGCCCTCGTTGCGGTAGATGCGGTAGAAGACGTCTGCGCGCCAGGGCCCTCCCGCCGTCCAGCTGAGCGACTGGCCACCGTCCGTACGCTCGGCCACGAGTCTCACGTCCTCCGCAATCGGGGTCATGATGAAGTTGCCCGCGTCGTCCTGGAAGACCGCGCGCTCGGGACGGGTGCTCGGAGACGAGGCGGTGATCACGGCGGCCGGAATCGCCACCGTCAGGACAGCCGCGACCACGACCCAGTGCCAGGCGACCGGGCCGATGGCAGACGGCCGGATGCGATCGCCGAGCCGGCGGGCGAAGGTCGGCACGAGCAACGGGATCGCTGCGAAGAGGATCAGGTACGCCGGCCAGGCGGGCATGAGCAGGCGCCAGAACGTGTTGGCCTGGATGTCGGCGCGGGTGGAGAAGCCCTTCACGAGCAGAAACGCGGCGAGCCAGCCGCCGAGAAGCGCGGCGATGGGGGCCTGGCGGACGCGAAGGACGGCGAGCAAGCCGGCGAGCGGCGCCCACTGGGCGAGCCTCGCACTCCAGAAGAACTCGCGCAGCTGATCCATTTGCAGGCGCCAGTGGTCGAGGTCGAGCTCGATGTACCGGTCGACGTCGAGCGCGACGAGCCCGACACCGGCTGCCGCTCGAACCTCCCCGAGCGAGAGCACGGGAAGCTCGCCGAGGCCGCGTTCCTTCCAGAGGACGAGGACGAGCAGGCTGGGGACGACGGTCGCTCCGAAGACGATGGCGTCTCGCCACCGGCGCGCGACCAGGTATGCGAGCGCGGCGCCGGCTCCCATCAGGAGATTCGGCGGTTTCGTCGCGCCGGCTGCTCCTAGGAGCAGGCCCGCCATCGCCGCGTCGGCGATCCGGCTCGCATCGAGGGAACGAACGACGAAGAGCGCCGAGGCGAGAACGACGACCACCGACGGGAGGTCGGAAAGTGACGTCAGCCCGAGCGCCTGCGGGAGGAAGTGCTCGGTCCAGCGCTCCTGGTAGCGATCGACGAACAGCGGAATCGACGCGAACGGCGCGACGACCCAGAGGAAGGACGCCCAGTAGCCGAGCAGACGCCCGCCGATCCGCTCCGCGATCCCGTAGACGCAGAGGAGCGCGATCGGCGCCAGCACGAACAGGTTGAGTGCCAGGATCGGCGGCATCGCCTGCACGAAGGTCGGCCCCGTGAACCACATGAGCGGGGCGAGGACGAGCGACCAGAAGTAGCCGAGCTCGGTGGGAGGCAGCTCGAGGTGCCCGAGCATCCAGCCCTGGGTCGTGATCCAGATCTGGTCGCCGTTGTGAAACCACACCCACCCGTTGTGCGGAATCGAGGCCGCGAGCAGGAGCGTCGCGACGAGCTGCGTCGCAGCAAGCGTTCCGAGGACAGCACGGGGATGCTCGAGCAGTCCGTCCAGCGTGCGGCTCGCGCCGCGGGCGGCGGCAACCGAGGCGCTAAGAGCTGACACTCGCAACGCGGTTCGAGCGGTACCAGGCGACGGTCCGCTCGATCCCGTCGCGCAGACCGGTCCGCGCCTGGAACCCGAAGAGCTCCTGCGCGCGTCGTCCGTCGACGCTTCGCCGTGGCTGTCCGCCCAGCTTCGACGTGTCCCAGACGATCTCTCCCTCGTAGCCGGCCACATCGGCGACGACCTCGGCGAGGTCGCGGATGGAGATCTCCCGGCTGGCGCCGAGGTTCACCGGCTCCGCGCCGTCGTAGCGTTCGGCGGCGAGCACGAAGCCCTCCACGCAGTCCTCCACGTAGAGGAACTCCCGCGTCGGCGAGCCGTCGCCCCACAACACGACGGTGTCCTCCGCGTCCACCATCTTCCTGATCAGCGCGGGGATCACGTGCGAGGTTTCCAGGTCGAAGTTGTCGCGGGGGCCGTAGAGGTTCGTGGGAAGGAGGAAGACGGCGTTCAGGCCGTACTGCTCGCGGTACGCCTGGCCGCCGACGAGGACGGCCTTCTTGGCGACGCCGTAGGGCGCGTTCGTCTCCTCGGGATACCCATCCCACAGGGACGTCTCGCTGAACGGGACCGGCGCGAACTTCGGGTATGAGCAGACGGTCCCCGAGATGACGAGCTTGGGCGTCTCGTGCAGCCGCGCCTGCTCGAGGATGTTCAAGCCCATGGCGAGGTTGGCGTACCAGTAGCGCCCGGGGTTCGACCGGTTGGCACCGATGCCGCCCACTTCGGCGGCGAGATGGAACACGAGCTCCGGAGCGGCGTCGCCGAACAGCTGCGCCGCGTCCTCGGGCGAGGTCAGGTCATAGTCGGTCTGACGCGCGGCGAAGACGTCGTTGCCAGAGCTCTGGAGCCGCTCGACGAGGTGCGAGCCCAGAAAGCCGCCGCCGCCGGTGACGAGAACGCGCCTCATTGCGTGGCGAGCGGAGCGCCCGTCGGGAGCCAGTCGACTCTGCCAAGCCAGCGCTCACGATTCTCGGCGTACCAGCGAATCGTGTGCAGCACGCCCTCCTCCCACGAGACTTTCGGCTCCCAGCCGGTCTCGCGGGTGAGCTTCTCGTGCCCGACACGGAGCGCCATCACGTCGGTCGTTCCCGGCCGGTAGCGCGCCGGCGTGGTGACGACCTCGCGGTCGTGCGGCCAGAAGCCTTCGGCGGCCCCGATTCGGAGGATGAGGTCGACCCAGTCGCCCATCGAGATGTTCGCGCCCTGGCCGTAGACGTAGACGTCACCGGGAAGGCCGTGCGCAGCAACCGTCAGGTGCCCGCGAACGCCGTCGGTGCAGAAGCAGAAGTCGCGCAGCGGATCGAGCTGCCCGAGCTCGATCGTCTCGCGCGTGAGCGCCTGCGAAATGATCGTCCCGGTCACGTAGCGCGGGTTCTGGCGCGGCCCGTAGTTGTTGAACATCCGCGTGACGACGCCCGGCACTCCGAAGGCGTCGTGGTAGTTCATCGTCAGGAAGTCGGCGGCGACCTTCGCGGTCGCATAGATCGACTTGGGATTGATCGGCGAGCGCTCGTGCAGGATCAGGCTGCCGGCGTCGTCGAAGTCGTGATGCTCCCGGACCGACTCGCGGATGTTGCCGTACTCCTCCGACGTGCCCGCCGTGTCGAATTTTTCGAGCTCGAGACCCCAGTCGACCACCGACTGGAGGAGGTTGAGCGTTCCTATCGTGTTCGCCATCACCGTCTCGTACGGCCGGTGCCAGGACTCGCCGACGTGTGCCTGCGCTCCGAGGTGGAAGAGGTAGGGCCGATCTGGCGCGGTCTCCTTCAGCTCCCGGATCAGGTAATCGACGGAGGTCCGGTCCGTGAGGTCGGCGAAGTGCACCTTGAGCCGGTTTCGGAGGTGCCCGATGTTGTTCAGCGCCCCGCTCGACGTCGCCCGTACGAAGGCGTGCACGTTCGCGCCGATCTCGACCAGGCCATCGGTGAGATGCGAGCCCATGAAGCCGTCGGCGCCGGTGATCAGCACCGTTCGGCCGTCGTAGATGTCACCGAAGTCCCGGCGGAGGTCGTCGAGCGCGCTACCTGTCCAGAGACTGTCGTTCGGCATGAGACGTACGCTTCCGCGTCGGTGAGCAAGCGTACAGACTCCCCCGGCTTGGGCTCGCTCGGGAGCGGCGCGCTCACGGCAGGGTCGTTCCTGCTCGTATCGGGCATCGCCGCGGCGATCGGGATCGTGATCGCTCGCGAGTTCGGACGCTCGGAGGCGACGGACGGGCTTCTGGCCGCCTACGGGCTCTTCGTCGTGATCGTGATCGCCTCGCAGGCGATCAGGGTGGCCATCCTCCCTCAGCTCGCTCGTGCCCAGGAGGAGGGACGGCTGGCTGGCGAGCTCGCCGGCTTCGCGATCGCGCTCGTGCTGATCGCTGTCCCGCTCATCCTCGTCTCGGCGTTCGGCTCGTCGTTCGTCGCAGGCCTCCTCACCGGTGACGAGTCGGAGATCGCCCGGGACACTGCAGCCGGTGTCCTGCGCTGGGTCGTGCCCGCGGGAGTCGCTCATCTCTTCGCCGCGATGGCTGCGAGTGGCCTCGCCGCGATCGACGACTACGCGACCGCTGCCCTCGCGTACACGCTCGGAAGCTCGGCCGGCCTGGCGCTGATCCTCCTGCGCGTCGAGCCGGACGGCATCATCGCGGTCGCCTGGGGCTCGATGCTGAACGGCGTCGTCACGCTCCTGATCGTGGTGGTCGGACTCGTGCTGCACGCGGCGCGCTTGCGCATGCCCAGAGAGGCGGTTCGCCCGAGCGGGGCGCCGGTTCGAGCACGCCTCGGCGCGTTTGCGGTCGGAGCGGCTCTGCCACTCGCCCTCCAGCTCCTCTACGTCGTCTGCCTCCCGTTCGCCGCCCGGGTCGGTCCGGGTGCGGCCACGAGCTTCGTGTACGCGTATCTCGCGTCCTCGTCGCTGGTGACGGTGACGGCGGGGTCGCTGGGGATCGTGACCTCGGTGCCGCTCTCGCGAGCGGGCTTCGGAGCCACGCAGGCGGCGCGGCACGTCGTGGCGACGTCGTGGCTCGCGCTGGTGCTCGTCGGGGCTGCGGGCGGCACGTTCGCACTCGCGGGAGGCGTCCTCGTCGAGGCCGTCCTCGGCGACGCGTACGCGGGAGACATCGGCGCCGACATCGGGCGCGTCGTCGCCGTTCTCAGCCTGTGGATGATCGCCGCGGTCGGCGTGGCGGTGACCTTCCCGCTCGCCTTCGTCGCGGGCCGGACGCGTGCGCTGCCGTGGATTGCGCTCGCCGCGCTCGCGCTTCAGGTTCCGCTGGCGTGGTTGGGCTCGGAGGTCCTCGAGCTGAACGGCCTCGCGCTCGCGCTCGCGGCCTCGACCCTGCTCATCCTGATCGCGTTGCTCCTGGAGCTCGGCGCGCTCGCCGGGGCCGCTCGCCGTCTCGGGTCGGCAGCCGCCTTCGTCGCGGGTCTGAGCGTCGTCGCCTTCCTTCCGCCCGCGCTCGTCCTCGGCGCGCTCGCATCGGCCGTTGTCGGCCTCGGCTTCTATCTCGTCTTGCTCGCCGTCGTCCGGCCGCGGAGCCTCAGGGACAGCTGGCACTACCTCCGTGTGCTCAAGTGATCGCTTGTAACTTGACGGTTACGTAACTAATACGTTACATTCCAGCAGTGGACGGAACGTGCGCGGTGCGCCTCACCCGTTACTACCGCGCGTCACCCGACGAAGTCTGGGCGGCGATCACGGACGCTTCCTCGATCGCTCGCTGGCTGGCTCCCGTCCATGACCTCGATCTTGCTCCGGGCGGAAATCTGGAGTTGAAGCTCGACAGCGGCGCGAGGCTCCTGGCACGAGTGCGGGCGGTCCAGACCGAGCGGCTTCTGGAGCTCGACTGGACGCCGCCAGGAGAGGAGCCCTCCGTTGTCCGCTTCGAGCTCACGCCGGACGGGGACGGCACCGTTCTGGCACTCGATCATCGCCTCATCGACGCCCGGGTGGGGATGCGCGCGATGAGCCGATGGGAGACGCATCTGACACGCCTCGATGTGCTCATCGGCGAGGTCGAGGCGCGATGAATGCGCTGGAAGCACTCGCCGAGCCCACGCGCAGGCGCATCATCGAGCTCCTGGCCGAGCAAGAGCGAAGCGCCGGCGAGATCGCATCACACTTCCCAACGAGCCGCCCCGGAATCTCGCGGCACCTCCGCGTCCTGCGCGAGTACGGACTCGTTTGCACCCGAGGAGACGGTCAGCGGCGTCTCTACTCACTCGACCCCGTCCCGCTGCAGGAGCTGGACGAGTGGCTCCAGCGCTACCGCAGGTTCTGGGACAACCGTCTCGACGCCCTCGACACCGAGATTCGGCGACGCCGGAGAGCAACCTGACAAAGGAGACGACCGTGCAGACCATCACTCCCTACCTGCTCTACCAGGACGTCGGCGCCGCGCTCGAGTTCCTCGGGAAGGCGTTCGGCTTCGAGGAGGTGCTGCGCTACACCGGCGCGGAGGGGTACGTCAATCACGCCGAGATGCGGATCGGCGACGGCAAGATCTACCTGGGCGATCCCGGGGAGCAGTATCGGAACCCGAGAGATCTCGGCCAGGAAACCGTCGGAATCTACGTCGTGGTCGATGATGTAGACGGCCACTTCGAGCGCGCGAAGGCGGCGGACGTCGAGATCGAGGAGGAGCCCTCGGACCAGGAGTACGGCGAGCGGCGTTACACCGCGCGCGACGCCGAGGGCCACGTCTGGTTCTTCGCGCAGCCGACGCACGAGGTTCCTCCCGAGGAGTGGGGCGCAACGGTCGCTTAGCGCGATCGGGCGCGCAGCGTGCGGTGGACGTCCTCCGGGTAGGGCTCGCTGGCGGCGATCGCGTCCTCGACCTCCTCGAGCGCGGCGCTCGTCCCCGCTCCCAGAGCAGGGTTCGAGGGAAGCATCGAGAGGAGATCGTGCGCAAGCATCCGCTCGACCGCCAGCAGATCCTCGAGTAGCTCGAGTGCCCGCTCGGTGTTGCGGACGCTCAGCGGGGCGGCGGTGCCGTGATCCTCGACCGACATGTCCAGGGGCGGGGTGTCCAGCGTCGCCGGCGCGGCAAGCTGCTTGAGCTCGGAGAACGCAGCCGCAGCCGGGTAGCGGAGCTGCAGCCCGAAGAGCGCTTGCGGCTCGGTCTCCGAGACTGGCCCGGCGGCGGCCATCTGCGCGAAGATCGCGTCCCAGAGATGGCTGAGGCGGCGCTCGCTCAGCTGACCGACATGCGCAACGGCCACGCGCAGGGCATCGAACGCGACCGCGAGCACGACCGGCTGGAAGTTCCCGTTCGAGAAGACTGCCCGCTCCTCGGCCGAGACGAGCGGGTTGTCGCTCGCCGAGTTCAGCTCGATCTCGACTGCCCTGTGGCAGAACGCGATGAACTCCCGCAGCGCTCCGTGCGCCTGCGGGACGACGCGAAAGGACAGCGCGTCCTGCACCGAGCCCGCTGCGTCGGGCCCGAGGAGATAGCTCCCGGAGAGAGCCTCCCGGAGGTGCGAGGCGGCCGCGATCTGGCCGGGGAAGGGCTTTGCCTCGGCGACGGCGGGCTCGATGATCGAGAGGTTGCTCCCGCTCGCCTCCATGGAGAGAGCGGCCGCCACGTCGGCGATCTCCGCGACACGTGTCGCATGGTCGACGACGAGCGCGCCGTGGCCGATCGAGACGGCGTTCGCAGAGATCAAGGCGAGCCCGTCCTTCGCCCCGAGCTCGAGCGGAGCGATTCCGGCGCGGGCGAGCGCCTCGCCACCTGAAAGTGCCTCGCCCCGGTACTCGGCGCGGCCCGCACCGATCGCGACCTGCGCCATGCCGGCCATCTGCCCGATGTCACCGGCGCCGACCGATGCCGTCTCCGGCACCAGGGGATGGACGCCGGCGTTCACCATCGCGACCAGGACGTCGGCTGCGGTCCTGCTCGCACCCGAGCCGCCGCGCGCGATGCCGTTGACGCGGGCGGTGAGCGCGGCGCGCACGACCTGGGTCGGCAGCGGTGCGCCCAGCCCTCCCGAGTGCGTCATGACGAGCATGCGCTGCTGCCGGCCCAGCTGCTCCTCGGTCAGGAGCTCGTCCTTGCCGTGACCGACCTGGGTGGTCAGGCCGTAGACAGCCTCGCGGCCGGCGAGGGCCGCCTCGATGACTGCATGACTCGACTCGATCTTCGCGCGGGCCTCGGGTCCCAGCTCGAGCGATGCCCCGTCGACGACGGCAAGCAGCTCGTGGCTGCTCAGCGCTGCGCCCGTGATGGTGACCTTCTCCATGGGAGAGCTAGCGCGGTCCGCGCAGCTTTCGCACGGCCCAGATCCCCGCTCTCGTCGAGAAGATGCGCGTGCGCGCGGAGGCGACGACGCGGCGTCCCGGCGGCAGGTATGCGAAGCTCATGCGTCCGCGGGCCGCCTGGGCGTCTGCCTCGTTCGGCGGATCATCGTCGCGCGCCTTGCGGATGCGGGCAGTGCGGAAGCTGATCGGCGCCTCGAGCTCCCACGCGTCGCTCGCCCGTACGTGGTCGACGATCGCGGCGATACCCGGAAGGTACGCATCGTCGAGCAGCATGCGGCCGCTCGTCTTGAGGCGCGGGGCGAGATACCACCAGTCCAGGATGGGGTAGGGAAATCCGTGGGCGCCGTCGATGAGGACGAGATCGAGCGCAGGAACGTCGAGCGCGGGAAGGACCTCGTGCGAGCGCCCGATATGGAATGTGACCCGAGACGCGTCGATTCCTCGCTCCTCGCACGCCGCGCGGATGCGGCGCTCCTCTTCGGCGTCCGGCGTGACGACGTGATGGCGCGCCCCGCGAGCCGCGAACACCATCGTGCTCGCACCGGCGCCCGTCTCGAGGGTGGACATCCCCTCTCGAACGTTCTCCTCCACCCACGCGAGCGCATCCCACGCCAGCCCCCAGTAGTCGGGGCTGTCGTGCAGGCTCGGTGGCGAGCGCCGAAGAGATTCGGTCAGCGGCGCGGTCATCGAGACATCATTGCGTGTAGCTCCTCGTACACCGCGTCGTGCGCACGCGCGGTCCTTTCCCACGTGAAACCGGCGGCACGCTCGAGGCCGCGGCGACGCCAGGGATCGGGGTCGGCGAGGACGTCTTCGACCGCAGCCACGATCTCCTCGGTCGACGACGGGTCAAAGAGGCGAGCCGCGTCGCCGACGACCTCCGGAAGCGACGCGACGTTCGCACACGCGACCGGGCAGCCGCAGGCCATCGCCTCCAGCGGCGGCTGGCCGAACCCTTCGTACAGGCTCGGAAAGACGAGCGCGGCGGCCGTGCGATACAGGCGAACGAGCTCCTTTCGATCCACGTGGCCGAGCGCGCGCACCCCGCCGGGCGCCGGCCCGTCGTAGGAGGTGAGCACGAGCTCGAGCCCCGGGTGCACCCGCCGCAGCTCGGCGAACGCTTCGAACAGCCGCGCGTGGTTCTTGTGCGGCCATGCCCGTGCCGGGTAGAGGAGAAACTCGCCTCGCGGCTCGTTGCCCGGCCGAAAGATCTCGTGGTCGATCCCGAGGTGGATCGGCCGCACGCGGTCCTCCGCGAGCCCGAGTCGCTCGACGAGCGTCTCCGCCGCGTGTCGAGAGATGGTCAGGACGAGGCGGCTTCGCCGGGCCGACCAGCCGTAGACCCTGCGCCGGTAGGCGCGCTCGGCCCGCGAGAAGAACTGCGGGAGGAGCTCGTGCTGGACATCGAGGATCGTCGTCGTCGCGGAAAGGCTCTCGACCGGCGGCACCATGACGCTCAACGGAAAATGCAGCACGTCGAGCCCGGCGAAGCGTCGTGTGATCCTCCGCCGAGAGATCGAGGCCTGCGTCATCGCGACGATGCGGCCACCGGTCGAACGGGCTGCGCGGTACTCGGGCACGAGCTCTGCCGGGAGACCGTCGACGTCTGCGGCGATCGAGGGCACGAAGACGCGGTAGTCGAACCGACCCACCCGACCGAGCGAGCGAACGAGCTCGCGCGCATAGGTCTCGCTCCCACCCGAGATGCCCGGAACGAGCGTGAGGAGGCTGAGCCCTACCCGCACTTAGAACTCGTTTCACAATGAAGCCTTGTGCCGCCGGGGTGCGCTGGGCGGCGCGATGCGGCGTCCTCAGTCGCGTCCATATGACTCATATGGACGCTCCCTGCGTCCTTGCCTCGCACCACCCACCCAGCGCACCCCGGCGACGAAGCGTCAATGTGAGACGAGTTCTTAGTCGTCCGCACGCAGGAAAGTCCCTGAAGGCGGCCGCTTCCCAGTCGCTGCCGGCCATGCCCTCAAGCGTTTGCCCTGGCGGCCGCGAGGTACGCGTCTTCGTGGAGTCGGGCAGCCTCGTTCCACGTGAAGGCGGCCGCCTGCAGGAGGCCCTTTTCGCGGAGCTCGTCCCGGCGCTCGTCCGCGTCCAGGATGCCGGCTGCGATCGACTCGGGATCCAGCGGGTCGAAGAGAACTGCTGCATCGCCGCAGACCTCCGGGATCGCCGCCGTATCGGCCGCCGCTACGGGGCAGCCGGACGCCATCGCCTCCAGCGGCGGAAGCCCGAAGCCTTCGTACAGGCTCGGAAACACCGTGACCGCTGCGCGCCTGTACAGCGACGCCAGCTCGGCGGCCGGGACGACTCCCCAGCGCTCGACGCCGTCCGGGAGGGTGCCGAGGCGCTCCAGGCCTCCCCCCGTGAGGACGAGGCGCAGTTGCGGCCGCGTCTTGCGGAGCGTGGCGAACGCGTCGAACAGGCGGACATGGTTCTTGTGGGGCCAGGGCCGCGCTGGATAGAGGAGGAACGGCTCCCGCTCCTCGTCCCCTGGGCGGAAGAGTGTGTGGTTGACGCCGTGCGGGATCACATGAACGGACGCGGGATCGAGCTCGAGGAGCTCGAGCGCCCGACCTCGCACGAACTCGCTGGTCACGATGACCGCCGAGGCCGACCGCGTTGCGCGGTCGTATGCGACTCGCCGGAACGAGCGGCGCGCAGGACCGAAGAACTCGGGCAGATCCCGGTGCTGCACGTCGTGCAGGGTGACGACGGTCGGCATCTTCGTGGCCGGAACAGGCACGGTGAGCGCGTAGTGGACGACATCGACCGTCTCCAGCTCGCTCCTGACAGCGCGTGACCGGAACGCCGAAAGAGCCATACCCAGCATCCGTGCCGGCCCACGGCGCCCGATGGCGGGCTCTCCGACCTCTGTTGCCGGCAAGCTTCCGGCGGCGTCCTTCGCACGAGACGGCACGAACACCGTGTAGTCGAGCGTTCTCACGGCCGGGAGCGCCCGCACGAGCTGGCGCGCGTACGTCTCGGAGCCGCCCAGATCGCCTGGAGCGAGGGTGAGCAGGGAGATCCCGACGCGCACGGTCGCATCCTAGTCCGGGAACGAGTCGTCCTCATGCCCCGGCTAGAATGCCGCGATGCCCTCTGGCGAAGCCAAAAACGGCGAATCTCCAGGGGATTCTGTCGACGTCGACGAGCTTTTCCAGCGCCTTCGCGAGGAGGTGCGAAGGTCGGGGTCGGACCCGGGCGGAGCAGCGCCGCGTGAGGGGGATCGGGAAGCTGCGCGTGCCGAGGCCGAGCGACTCTGGCCCGTCTCCGCCGATCGTTCGCTGCGGCTGCGACCCGGGGTGCGCGGCGGCGTCGGAACCCCGGTCAAGGGCGTCCTGCGCAAGCTCATGCGCTGGTACGTCGAGCCACTCGCATACGACCAGCGCTCGTTCAACGCCGCCTCGCTCCGGCTGCTCGACGATCTCCAGCAGCAGGTCGAGCGGCTCGAGGCCGAGGTCGAGACCCTTCGCAGCGGGCGCCGATGAGGATCCTCGTCGCCCGGCCGCAGATCCCGTTCGCCTGGGGTGGGACCGAGGTCATGACCGATCGCCTGGTCGACGAGCTGCGCGTGCGCGGGCACGACGCCGAGCTCGTCACCGTGCCGTTCAAGTGGTACCCGGGCACGCGCGTGCTGACGCAGGCGTTTCTGTGGCGGATGCTCGATCTCGAAGAGGTGGACGGGACGCCGGTGGACATGGTCGTCGCGACGAAGTTCCCCTCGTACCTCGTCCGGCACCCGGAGAAGCGTGTCTGGCTCGTCCACCAGTTTCGACAGGCGTACGAACTCGACGGAACCGACCTCGGGCAGTTCGGCGACTCGTCCGAGGATCGCGCGTTGCGACGTAAGGTGCACGCTCTCGACCGGGTTGCGCTCGGCGAGGCGACCCGGCTCTTCGCCATCTCGCAGAACGTCGCCGACCGGCTCGAACGCACCACGGAACTTCGCGCCGAGTTTCTGCCTCCTCCGCCGCAGGAGCTCGAGTACCGCTGCGAGGGGTACGGCGACTTCGTCCTCTCGGTGAACCGGCTCGACCGCGCGAAGCGGATCGATCTCCTGCTCGAGGCGGCCGCCCTCGACTCCTCGCTCGAGATCGTGATCGCGGGGGACGGCCCCGATCGACGCCGGCTCGAGGAGCTCGCTCGCGCTCGCGGGCTCGACGGTCGTGCGCGCTTCGCCGGTCGCGTGTCCGACGCCGAGCTCGCGGACCTTTACGGCCGCTGCCTGGCCGTGTACTACGCCCCGAAGGACGAGGACTACGGCATGGTGCCGTTCGAGGCGTTCCTCTCCGAGAAGCCGGTTCTGACCACGACGGATGCGGGAGGCCCGCTCGAGATCGTGTTCGACCACCGGACGGGCCTCGTCGTCGCGCCGGACGCGGCCGAGCTCGCACACGCGGCGGGCTGGCTCCGTGAGCATCGCGAGGAGGCGGCCACGTTCGGGCGCGCGGGGAAGGCGATCGCGGACGAAGTGACCTGGGAGCGGGCGATCGAGCGGCTGCTCGCATGAAATTGGCGTACTTCTCGCCGATGCCGCCCGAGAAGACCGGGGTGGCGGATTACAGCGCGCTTCTGGTGCCAGCCTTGCGCGAGCGCCTCGACGTGACCGTCGTCAGGAGGGGGAGCAAGCGCTCTCCGCGAGGCACGGATGCCGCGCTCTACCACGTGGGCAACAACCCCGATGCCCACGCGTGGATCGTCGACGCGCTGCGCCGGCGGCCGGGAGTCGTCGTCCTGCACGACTTCGTCGTCCACCATCTCGTCGCCGGGATGACCATCGGACGCCGCGACGGCCACGGCTACCTCGACACGATGGAGCGCGAGCACGGAGTGGTCGGCAGGCTCCTTGCGCACGGAGTCCTCGACAAGCGCATCCCGCCGCTCTGGGAGTCCCGGCCCGAGGAGTTTCCGCTCGCCTGGTTCGTGCTCGAGCACGCGGCCGGGCTGATCGTCCACTCGCACGCGGTGCACGAGCTCGTCCGCAGGGCGGGGTACGAACGGCCGGTCTGGGTCGTTCCGCATCCGGCCTGGCCGGTGCCGGAGGTCGAGCCGCGTCGCGTCGCGTCGGGGCCGGTCGTCGGCTGCTTCGGAGTCGTGAACGCGAGCAAGCGAGTCCCGGAGCTCCTGCGCGCGTTCGCCGAAATCCGCGCGGGCCATCCCGAAGCGGTGCTGCTCCTCGTCGGCCCCACGTCGCCCGGATTCGACCTCGAGCGCAGGCTCCAGCGCCTCGGCCTCGACGACGAGGGGCTCGTGCGGGAGGGCTGGGTGGACGAAGGCCGGCTCTGGGAGCTGATGGCAGGCGTCGACATCTCCGTCAATCTCCGCCATCCGACGATGGGCGAGACCTCGGGTGTGGCGATTCGCTCGCTCTCCCTCGGAAAGCCCCTGGTGGTGAGCGACGTGGGCTGGTTCTCGGAGCTTCCGGGCGATGCCGCTCTCAAGGTTCCGGTGGATGCCTACGAGGTCGAGACGCTCACTGCGGCGCTGGAGCTCCTGGTCGCTCGAGAGGACGTGCGGGCGCAGATGGGGACGGCCGCGGCCGGGGTGGCGCGCCGGCAGCACGACCTCGGACGCGTGGCCGAGCTGTACGTCGCCGCGCTCGAGGAGGCCGTCGGTGGAGCGTTGGTGGGCGACGCCGTCCTGCGGGAGGTGAGCCAGGCCGCGGTGGATGTCGGGATCTCCCCGGAGGACGCGGAAGCGGGGGAGATCGCCAGGCGTCTCGCCGAGGTCGAGCTTGGCCGGTAGAGGTCTGGACAACGTCCGGCGAGTGCCGGCGTGGGCATGGCTGGTCGCGATCGTGGCGGGCTCGTTCGCCGTTCGGGCCTGGCTCGCGCGCGGAATGCTCGGCCCGTTCATCATGGTCGACGAACTCATCTACTCGGAGCTCGGCCGGAGTCTCGCCGACAGCCGTGAGCTCCTCGTGCGCGACGTTTCGTCCCCCGGCTACGGGATCGTGTATCCGGCGCTCATCAGCCCCGCCTACGCGGTCTTCGAGCGGCTGACCGACGCCTACGCGGCGGTGAAGACGCTGAACGCCCTCGTCATGTCCCTGGCCGCGATCCCCGCGTACTTCCTTGCCCGTCGCGTCGTTGGGCAAGGGCTCTCGCTCCTCGCGGCGGTGCTCGCCGTCTCGCTTCCCTCGCTCGTCTACACGGGCTCGGTCATGACGGAGAACGCGTTCTACCCCGTGTTCCTCGTGACCGCGCTTCTCCTCACCCTCGTCCTCGAGAGGCCGACAACCGCAAGGCAGGTCGCGCTTCTGCTCGCGGTGGGCGTCGCGGCCGCGACGCGCGTGCAGGCCGTCGTTCTCCTCCCCGCGCTGCTCACCGCGCCGCTGCTCCTCGCGTTGTTCCGCCGCGAAGGACTGCGCGCCGGACTCCGGCCATTCCGATGGCTGTATGGAATCGTGTTCGGTGCGGGAGCGCTTCTGCTGGTCGCGCAGCTCGTGCGAGGGAAGTCGCTCTCGGACCTCCTCGGCGCCTACAGCATCGTGGGCGAGTCCGACTACGAGCTGGGCGAGGTGCTTCGGTACGCGCTCTACCACGTCGCAGAGCTGGATCTCTATCTCGGCGTCGTGCCGGTCGCCGCGACGATCGTGCTTTTGGGATGCTCCCGCTCGCTCGACCGGCCGCTGCAGGCCGTGCTCGCGACGGCGCTAGCGGTCACGTTCTGGCTCGTGCTCGTCGTCTCCGCGTTCGCGTCGGTGTTCGCGCAACGCATTCAGGAGCGAAACCTCTTCGTCGTCGTGCCGCTCTTCCTCGTCCTGTTGCTCGCCTGGGTCGATCGGGGTGCTCCGCGTCCCCGTGTCCTCGCGCTCGCCGCCGCCGCTGCCGCGGCCGGGCTCGTCCTGCTCATTCCGTTCGAACGCTTCATCGACACGTCGGCGCTCTCGGACACGCTCATGCTCCTGCCCTGGTGGTCGGTCCAGGATCACGTGGGGCTCGAGTGGGTCGCGGAGCTCGCGCTCGCGCTCGCGCTCGGCCTCGCGGCGTTGTTCGTGTTCCTCCCGCGGCGTTACGCGCTCGCGCTGCCTCTCGTGGTTCTCGCGTACTACGCAGCGGTCTTCCACCCGATCTGGGCCGGCGAGCACGGCGTGAAACAGGCTTCCGCGGGTGCGGTGTTCCAGGGCATCCGCGGAGCTCCGCGCGACTGGATCGACGCTGCGCTCCCCCCGGATGCACAGGCGGCCGTGCTGTGGACGGGGAGGGCCGACCGGTTCACGGTCAACCAGAACGAGTTCTTCAACCGCACCGTCGGTCCCGTCTACTACCTGCGCCAGCCCACACCAGGTGGCGTGGGAGAGACGCGGGTACGCATCGACCCTCGCGACGGGGTGATGCACCTCCCGGGCGGCATGCCGCTCTCTGTCGAGTACCTCCTCACCGATGGGTCGGTCACCCCGGACGGCGACGTCGTCGCTCGGGACGATCTGCTGGGAACGACTCTCTGGCGGCTCCGTGGCGAGGTCGTCTCGACGACCTCGATCAGAGGTCTCTACCCGAACGACTCCTGGTCGGGCGAGACGGTGACCTGGAAGCGGCGTCGCTGTCGCGGCGGGGAGTTGGTCGTGTCGTTGTCGAGCGATCCTTCTCTGTTCGAGTCGTCGCAGACCGTGGACGCTACGGTTGCCGGACGGCGTGTAGCTCGCGTTCGGCTCGATCCGAACGTGCCAGCGAAGCTACGGGTGCCGCTCGAGCCTGGTCGTGAAACGTGCGTCGCCCGGTTCCGGGTGACGCCCACAGCGGTACCCGCCGAGGTGCTCCCGGGAAGCACCGACCGCCGCGAGCTCGGCGCCCACTTCAACGTGTTCGACTATCGGCCCGATTCGTGAGGATCGCGGTCGACGTCTCACCGCTCTCGCACCCGCCGCTCGGGATCGGCAACTACATCCGTGGATCGCTCGGTGGCCTCGTCGAGGCTGCCGCTGGGAAGCACGAGATCGTGGCCTTCGCACCGACCAGCCTTCGCGGGCCCGAGCGCATTCGCGCCGCGCTCACCGAAATCGACGTCGAGCTGCGAACCTGGCGCCTGCCGCTCTCCCATGCGCTGCGGACGGCCTGGAGCGTCGCCGAGCGACCGGCCGCAGAGCGGCTGCTCGGCTCCTTCGACGTGCTGCACTTCTCCGACTGGATGTTCCCGCCTCAGCGCGCCGGAGTGAGGGCGACGACGATCCACGACCTCGTCCCGCTGCACCATCCCGAGTGGACGACTGCGCGCACCCGCTCCATGCATGCGCGCAAGTACCGGAACGCAGCGAGCACGTGCGACGTCGTGTTCGTGAACTCTCATTACACCGGCGAGGACGTGATCGCGACCCTCGGCGTCGCTGCGGAGCGGGTGCACGTCGCGCACCCGGCCGCGCGGCCGGAGTTCCGTCCCGACGGCCCCGCGGCCGACCTGAGTGCGCCGTACCTCCTCACGGTGGCCACCCTCGAGCCACGGAAGAACCTGCAGACCCTCGTGGACGCCCACCGCCTTCTCGGAGGCGAGCTCCTGCTCGCGGTGGCCGGCGGGGAGGGCTGGGGGGACCAGCCGGAGCTCGACTCGAGTCGGATCCGCCGCCTCGGCTTCGTTTCAGACGACGAGCTCGCGCGCCTCTACCGTGGCGCGCAGGCCGCGGTCTACCCGTCCCGTTTCGAGGGCTTTGGCATCCCCGTTCTCGAGGCCATGGCGTGCGGATGCCCGGCCGTCGTGTCCTCCCACCCTTCGCTCGACGAGGCGAGCGGCGACGCGGCCGTGCGCGCGGATCCGGACGATCCGGCCGCGCTGGCATCGGCGATCGAGCGGGCGTTGGGCGACCGGGAGCGCCTCGCCGCAGCCGGTCTCGCGCATGCGGCCCTGTTCACCTGGCGCAAGGCCGGCGAGACCTTCCTGCGCGGCTACGAGGACGCTGCCCGGCGATGAGGGAGCGCGAAGAGATCCTGCTCGTCGTGTATCGCCCCGGACCGAGCTTCCTCGTTCTCCTGCGCTCGCCGGAGAGCCACGGCTACTGGCACCTGGTCGCGGGCGGGATCGAGGAGGGCGAGTCCCCCGACGCTGCCGCGCTCCGCGAGCTCGGCGAGGAGACGGGGCTGACGCAGCCGGTTCGGTTCGCCCCGATCCCGCTCGAGCTGGGCTACCAGGAGCAGGGCGAGCGCCAACGGTGGGTCACGCTCCACCCCTACTCAGTCGAGGTCGAGCCGGCTTGGGAGCCGGTGCTGAACGAGGAGCACGTCGAGTACCGCTGGTGCTCGGAGGCGCAAGCCGAGGAGCTCCTCGAGTACCCAGAGCCGGTCAACGCGCTTCGCGTCGTCGCCCGGAGGCTCGAGGTGGAAGCGTGAGGGTCGGCGTCGACACGTCCCCGCTCGTGCAGACGCGCGCCGGCACGGCGCGCGTCGTTCGCGGGCTGCTGGGTGCGCTCCGCGGCCGACCCGAGCTGGAGCTCGAGCTCCTCTCCTTCGGTGGGCCGGGCCGAGCGTCGAGCGTCCTGCGGGACGCACTCTGGTACCCGGTCGGGCTATCGCGTCGCGCAAAGGGCCTCGACGTCCTTCACTGCACGACGTTCCGCGGCCCGCTGCGACCGCGGGTCCCGACGGTGCTGACCGTGCACGACCTGGCGATCCTCCGCTATCCCGAGGTGTTCCCGCGCTGGCACCGTCTCTACGGCAACGCCGGGCTGCAGAAAGCGCTTCGAGCCGCGGATGCCGTCGTCGCCGTGTCCGAGTTCACCAAACACGAGGTGGTCGCCCTGGCGGGTATCCGCGAAGAGCGAATTCGCGTCATTCCCAACGGCGTCGATCCGCTCTTTGCTCCAGATGGGCCCGCAGCGGAGGGGTCGTATGTCCTCGCAGTCGCCACGCTCGAGCCGCGCAAGAACCTCGCTCGCGTCGTCGAAGCGGCACGACTCGCGGGGATCGAGCTTCGCGTCGTCGGAGCCCGAGGCTGGGGAGGGGTCGAGGTCCCGGGCTGGGTCGGCGAGATTCCCGACTCCGAGCTCGCCGCGCTCTACCGCGGCGCCCGCTGCGTGATCTATCCGTCGCTCTACGAGGGGTTCGGGCTGCCGGTACTGGAGGCGATGGCCTCGGGGACGCCCGTGGTGACCTCGCGAGGGACCGCGATGGAAGAGGTCGCGGCTGGCGCGGCCGTGCTCGTCGACCCCCAGGACGCCGTCGCGATCGCCGAGGCTATCGCCGAGGCCGAGGCGCGGAGCGCGCAGCTCGTCCCGCTGGGGCTCGCCCGCGCGAGCGAGTTCACGTGGGAGCGCGCCGCCGATCGTGTGGAAGCGCTCTGGAAGGAGCTCGCATGACGTTGGTCGCCATCGACGCGGACGCTCTCGGGCGCGAGCGCACGGGCGACGAGACGTATGTGCGGAACCTTCTGCGCGAACTCGCGCTGATCGCTCCCGCGGCCGGAATCCGGCTCGCAGCATTGACGCGAAGGCCGGGCCTCGTTCCCGAAGGCGTGGAGCGCGTCGAGGTGCGCGCGCGCTCGCAAGTCGTCCGGATGGCGATCACGCTGCCCCGGGCTCTCGGTCGCCTGCGTGCAGATCTGGTGCATACGCAGTACGCGCTCCCGCCTCGGCTGCCGTGTGCGGGTGTCGTCACCGTGCATGACCTCTCCTTCGAGCGGGAGCCCGAGCTCTTTGGCCTGAGGGACCGGCTCGTGTTTCGGCGCGTGGTACCTCGGGCGGTGCGGCGAGCAGCACGTGTCCTCACGGTCTCCGAGCGGACGAAGCAGGATCTCATCCAGCTCTACGGCGTCGCTCCAGACCGCGTCGTAGTCACCCCGAACGGCGTCGACCCGGCGTTTCACCCGTCGCCAAGTGACACAGTGTCACAAGGCCCCTACGTCCTCTCGGTGGGAGCGATCCAGGCGCGGAAGAATCAGCTCGCTGCGCTGGAGGCTGCGACGGCGGCAGGTCTCCCGCTCGTCGTCGTCGGGCCTGCGAAGGACCCTGCGCTGACCGAGGAGCTTCGCCGTGGCGGTGCGCGCCTCGAGGGCCACGTCGAGATCGAGCGGCTCGCCGAGCTCTACCGTGGTGCAGCCTGTCTCGTGCAGGCGTCGCGCTTCGAAGGCTTCGGGCTTCCGGTGCTCGAGGCGATGGCTTCCGGGACACCCGTCGTCGCGGTTCGCGAGCGCGCTCTGCAGGAGGTCGCGGGCGATGCAGCGGTCTTCGTGGGCGAGGACGGGCTCGCGAACGGGATACGCGAGGCCCTGCGGAACCGCGAGCAGCTGTCAGCCGCGGGGCTCGAGCGCGCCCGCGCGTTCAGCTGGAGCGCGACGGCCGAGCGGACACTGGCCGTCTACCGGGAGATACTCGGAGCGTGACCGTTTCTGCAGTCGTCGTTTCGCACGAGCACGCGGCCGAGCTCGAAAGCTTGCTTCCGACGCTCGTGCCGCAGGTCGACGAGACGGTCGTCGTCGCGAACCTGCCGGGATCCGTCGACTTCGTCCCGGAGGGCGTTCGCGTACTCGAGAATCGCCGGCCGCTCAGCCTGGCCGCGAACGTGAACCTGGGAATCGCCGCGACCGGAGGCGAGTACGTGCTCGCCGCGAACCCGGACGTGGTCCCCGAGCCGGACGCGGTCGCGAGGCTGGTCGCGTTTGCCGACACGCATCCGCGATGCGGGATCGCCGGCCCTCAGATGCGTTGGCCCAACGGGGCGTGGCAGCCGTCACGCAGGCGTTTTCCGACGATCGGCGGCACGCTCGTCCGTCGTACGCCGCTCCGACGCTGGCGGACGCCGTACGAGAAGCAGCGCGACCACTACCAGCTCGACGAGCGCCCGACCGAGCCCGTTCAAGCCGACTGGATGCTCGGCGCGTTCCTGCTCATGCGCCGAGCGATGCTGGACGAGATCGGTGGGTGGGACGCCGGCTTCCGCCACTACTGCGAGGACATCGATCTCTGCTACCGCGCCGGGGAGGCGGGATGGGAGCGTTGGTACGTCCCGGACGCGGTCGTGACCCACGACTACGCCGCCGTGATCGACCGCAGGTTCCTCTCGCGGCACACGCTCTGGCACGCACGCGGCATGGCCCGCTTCGTGCGCAAGCACCCGGAGCGGCTGCTCGCGCTGTGAAGTACTCGAACGAGGCGGAGGACTGGACGGAGCGCGCCTACGCCGATGCGGAGACCTATCTCGAGCACCGTGCCGATCTCGTCGTCGCGCTCGGGCGGGAGCTCGCTTCCGGCGACGAGGTCCTCGACCTCGCCTGTGGTGACGGCGGCCTGGGAGAGGTGTTACTCGCGCGAGGCTTTCGCTACCGCGGCGTCGACTCGACGCCGCAGATGGTCGAGGCCGCGAAGCGGCGGCTCGGGGATCGCGCCCCGGTCGAGCTCGGCGACCTGAACGCGCACGCGCCGCCTGCTCCCGTCGCCGCGACGACGGTCTTCCGCGCGATCTACTACGCCCGGGATCGGCGCACGTTCTTCACGCACGTCGCATCCTTCACCGAGAAGAAGCTCGTGTTCGACCTGAATCCGCGTCAGTACCGGCTCGACGACGTGGTCGCCGACCTGCGCGCAGCCGGCTTGCGCGACGTCGTCCTGCGCCCGTTCTTCATGCCGCAGACAGTCGCGCTCCCGCGGCCCGCAGCAGCGCTCGCGCGTGCCCTCGAGTCCAGCGGGCCGCTTGCCCGGCTGGCCCTTCGTTACCGCTTCACGTACCTCGTCGCGGCATCTCCAGGCTAGCCGCCGAAGAGGGGCTGGAAGCCGGCGGTGAACACTGCGCCGAGCTGACGCCGGTCCGAGTGGTTCGGGTCGATGTCGTGGGGAGAGAAGGTCGGAGTTATCTCGACCTCGACGCGCCACGGGCCGTTCGGCGCAGCGAGCCTGAAGCCGGTAGCGGTGCACTGAGTCACCGTCTTGGTCTGTGTCTGCGTGACCTCGGAGATCGCCGGCTGGCTGTCGGGCCCGATCCCGATCGGGCCGATCCGAACCGTCGCCTTGCCGGGGGCGCCGCCCGAGCACCAGGCCACGCGTGAGAGGTTGACGATTGCGAATCCTGGCCCGTCGCGCGAGGTGTCGAAGCGGTTGTAGGACGCCTCGGCGAAGCCGTCCCGGTCGGTGTCGGCGATCCAGCCGTCGCGGTCGATGCCGTTGACGCCGGAGGCGAGCTTGAGCGGCTCCCGGTCGACGTCGTAGAGGATGTAGGGGCCCATTCTCTTGACGACCGGCGCCTGCAGTTCGACACCGTTCAACGTGAGCGCGTAGTCGGTCTCGGGCGACGGAGTCAGCGTCCCGTCCGCGCTCGCGAGATCCGGTGTCAGGATCGCTCCGGGGCCGGGTGCGGTCCCGTCGGTGCTCCACACCTTCTTGACCGAGCGGTTGAAGAACTCGGTGAGGTAGACACCCGTCGGGTCGTCGGTCATCTGCTGACCGAGGATGACCACCGAGCCCCCGCCGGTTGCGCGGTCCACCCAGTCGTACGGCGCCGGCAGGTTGTCGGCGATCTGCCGCGCAAGGCGACGCTCTCCCTCGGCCGCGTACACCTCGGCCGTGAGCGTCCAGGCGAAGACCGCGACCGCCGCAGTCACCGCAACTGCGGTGAATACCGTCGAGCCACGGCGGAGATACCGGAGTGCGACGAGGATGCCGACGGAGACGAAGCATGCCGCGAGGAACGTGCTCTCGATCCGTCCCTCGGGCCAACCCCACTCGCGGTTCAAGAACGCCGCCAGTGAGAGCCCGTGCGCCTCGTAGTACGGGTAGTTGTCGAGCCGTAGCGGCACCTCGGTGACGACGTACACGGTGAACACCGTCGCGCCGGCGATCGCCCAGCCTCGCCCGACGCCCCGGACGAACGCGAGCGCCGTCGCTGCGAAGAGGATCGGGCAGAGGTAGATGAGATTCCGCTCGACGACGAGGGTGGAGAACGTGATCGAGATCTGGGCGCCCTTGATGCCGGCGTACGCGACGAACACGACGAGGGCGAAGACGCTCGTGATCACGAACGCGCGCGTCTTCGGATCGGTCGCCTCGCTCCGCGGGCGGGCGAGTGCTGCGATACCCGCGAGCAACGGAAGAACTCCGACGCCGATGGCGAGAGCGCCCGACGCCCAGGCTGCGTGCTCGAGGATCCGCTCCGGATACGCGCCTGTCGTGTCGCGCCAGCTCTTCGAGAGATGACCCAGGAGTGCGGACGCACCGACGGCGGCGCCGACTCCGAGCGTGACGAGCCCGACCCAGTCCCAGTCCGAGAAGGACGCACGCCAGAGACGTGACCGTTCCGACTGCCAGCAGAGCCAGAGCAGGCCGAGCACGAACAAGGCGAAGAGGATCGACAGCTGCGTTCGGGTCAGCATTGCCGCAGCGCACGCGAGCACCGCCAGGCCCGCGCGGCCCCACGACGGATTGACGTACACCCGGGCGATCAACCAGAGCGCCAGGGTCGCGAGCGGATACGCCAGCGGCTCCTCGACGAGAATGGGTGAGTATGCGAGGGCCGGCACGATCGTGGCGCCACTCGCGGCGGCCAGCGCGTACCAGGGCGGAACGACCAGCCGCGCGAGCGCATATGCGGGAAACACCGTCGCCGTCATGGCCAGGACGAGCAGCAGCTTCGCTGCGGCGTATCCGGTCGCCGCCGAGCCGATCCACCACACCGGGGCGAGGAAGTAGGCGACGAGCGTCGCGAGGCCGTAGGGATCCCCGCGGCGCGCGGCTTCGCCGGTCTCAGCGATCGAGCGCGAGAGCCAGGCGAGCTCGATCTCGTCGCTGTAGATCGTCGGAACGGGGTGTCGGGACGCCTGCCACGCATAGAGCGCCGCGAGCCCGAAGTAGAGGGTCAGCAGCGGAATCGCCGACAACAGGCGGTCGGACGCGCTCCGGTGCCGGTTCACGGAAGCGTCGCCTCGACCGGCGCGGGGGTGGTGAACTCGGTCACGCGGCGGACTATCCGACACGGAATCCCGGCCTCCGCCGAAGCGCGCACGACTGCATCGAGACGGTCGCGGGGCGCGTCGGGGATGGTCACCAGCACCTCCTCTGCACGAACGCCTGCAATCGCCCTCGGCGCCTCGTCGAGCCCCCCGAGCACGCTGACCCCGAGGATCCGCCGCCGCCGTACGCGCGGATTGTCGTCCAGGAATCCGAGCACGCGCGCCTCGTGGGTGTCGCGCAGCTCGCGCGCGAGCCCTCGGCCCGCGTGTCCCGCTCCCACGATGAGAACCCTCCGCCGGTGGTGTCGGCGAGCACGTGCCTCCGGAAGCAGGCGCAACGTCAGCCGCGAAGCTCCGACGAGCAACGTGCAGAGAACCGCGTCCACGACGAGCACCTCGAGGGCCGGAAACGGCCCGATGTCTCTCAAGGCGACGAGGACGAGGAACGCGACGACTGCCGAGCCGAAGCAGCCCACCGCGATCGGCACGACGTCGCGCGCGGTCGCGAAGCGCCAGACGCGCCGGTAGACGCCGAGCGCGACGAAGAAGACGTACCGGGTCGCGAGCAGGATCGGAAGCGCGGCGAGGAAGATCGAGCGCTCGAACTCGCTCCCGAGGCTTCCGATCACGAGAAGGTAGGCGGCGAGGAAGGTCGCGCAGATTACGACGAAGTCGACGACGACCTCGACGAGGCGGCGCGGCTCGAACACGAGCGCCTGCCACAGGGAGACCTCCGACGTCGCGTCTCCTCTACGCGAGCGTTCCTCGAGGTCGCTCAGGAAGCTGCCGAACTGCACGAGCAGGACGAAGGTGAGCAGGACGCCGAAAGCGGTCAGGCGGCTGCTGTCCAGCACGTTGTACGCAAGAGCGGTCGCGCCGATCGCGGCGGCGACGAGCGCCAGCAGCAGGACGGCGTTCGCCTCCGAGAGCCCGTAGTACACGAGCCGGTGGGATGTGTGGTCGCGGCCTCCCTGGCTCACGGGCCTACGTTGAGCTAGCCGCACGAGAGTGACGAGAGTGGTATCCAGGATCGGGATCGCGAGGATCAGCAGCGGGAGAAGCACCGTCGCGACCGTCGTCCCCGCGACGGTCCAGCTCGAAGCCAGCGCGAACGAGGCCAGCGCGAAGCCGAGCACCTGGCTGCCCGAGTCGCCCATGAAGACCGCCGCGGCGCGTCCGGGTCTCAGGTTGAAGGGGAGGAACCCGACACAGGCCAGCCCGAGAGCCAGGGAGAGCACGAGGACGGTCTCGCTCGGGTGCTCGGTGAGCGCGTCGATTGCGAAGTAGGCGCAGGCGATCGTGGCGAGCGTGGCTGCAAGCCCGTCCATGTTGTCGAGGAGGTTGAAGGCGTTCGTGATCCCGACCAGCCAGAGGAGCCCGATGCCCCACGCGAGCACGTCGTTCTCCACGATCTCCACCTGCAGGCCGCTCGCAAGGGCGATCACGGCGGCGCCGATCTGGGCGGCGAGTTTGACGACCGGGCTCAGGTGGCGGAGATCATCGAGAAGACCTGCTGCGAAGAGCAGCGAGATGCCTACGAGAACGCCTGCGAGCTCTCCGCTCCATTCGACGGCGCGGATCGTGAGGGCAAGCCCGACAGCGGCTACGAACCCCGCGAAGATGCCGACGCCGCCGAACGTCGGTGTCGCCTCGGCGTGCCAGCGCTCGCCGCTCGGGTGCGCGACGAGGCGCCCGCCGAGCGGGGTGCGCAGGAGGGCCCAGAGAACCGCGAAGGTGACGGGGAACGCGGCGATCGCGACGATCGCATCCACAGCCTGGAAAGGGTAGTGGAGCCACCAGCCGCCCTACACTCTTTCTCCATAACCGTTTACGCCGACGTAATCCGCTACCGCGAGCTCTTCGGGAGCCTTTTTCGGCGCGATCTCAGGGCCAAGTACCGCGGCTCGGTCCTCGGCCTTGCGTGGTCGCTCGTCCACCCGCTCGTCCTGATGGCGGTCTACCTGCTCGTCTTCTCGCTCCTGTGGCGGGTCGCCGAGGTCGGGAGCGGCGACTACTGGCTGTTCCTGCTCTGCGGCCTGCCGGCGTGGGTGTTCTTCGCGACGGCTGTGCAAGCGTCGTCGCGGAGCCTGCTCGAGAACGCGAACCTGATCCGCAAGGTGCGCTTCCCGCGCCAGCTCGTCCCGCTCTCGCTCGTGGCCACGCACCTCGTCGGCTTCGCGGTGATGCTCGTCGTCGTCGTCGTGCTGAGCTTGATCAAGCTCCCCGAGGCGCGCGACACCGTGTGGCTCGCATTCCCGCTGGGGGCGCTCTTTGCGTGCATCGTCGCCGGGGTCGCGCTCGTGGTCGCCTCGCTGAACGCCCTCTTCCGGGACGTCGAGCACCTGCTCACCGCGCTGCTCCTGCCCTGGTTCTTCCTGACCCCGATCCTGTACAGCCTCGACGAGCTGCCCGGCGTCGCCGACTATCCGGCGGCCGAGTTCGCGATCCACTGGGTGAACTTCCTCACCCCGCCGATCGAGGCGATGCGAGATGTCCTCTTCTACGGCGTGCGCCCTGCGCTGTCGGAGACGATCTACGTCGTCGTGGCCGCGGTCGTCGCGCTCGCGGCGGGGGCCTTCGTCTTCAGCCGCTCGGACGATCGGATCGCTGTCGAAGTCTGACCACGGCCCGACCCTCGAAGAGCGCGTCCGAGCCGGAGTAGGACGGCAGGCCGTCATGGGTCTGCGCCTCGAAGCCGGCGAGGAGCGAGGGGAGGAGGAGCGGCTCCGAGAAGCGCGGGTTTCGCCCTCCGCCGGGGGCCCAGGGCGCGAATCGACGCCGCTCGCTCCGCGACACCTCGAGCGCCGGGCCGACCGCGGCGTAGCCTTCCTGGTGCGCGTCGAGCAGCGCGCCCGACCAGTCAGGAGCGGGCAGGGCTCCCGGGACGAGATGCGCGAACGCAAAAGCATCCTCCGACACGAGCGGCTCCTCCTGCGCGGCCAGAGCGGACGCGGTCTCCGGATCCGACTTCCCGTGGAGGACGACCTGGAGACGACGCTCCGAGATCCGGGGCGACACTTCGACCGGGATGTCGAGCGGCATCGATCCCACCTCCTCGAACCAGAAGCGGAACTCCTCCACGAGATCGAACGCCAGGCGGTAGCTCCCCTGTGGACGAGGGGCGATCACCCTCAGGTCGACCTCCACATCTTCACCCGGCTCGATGACCCTCGGCAGCGGCGAGCGGACGCCGTCCCACACGATCGGGTTTCCGAGCGGGTCGAGCCAGTGGTACGCGAGCTGGATCCCCTCCTGGCCGCGCGAGCGCCACGCTGCCGACCCCGCGTTCTCCAGTCGCACCCGCGCTCGTCCTTCGACCCCTGCGCGTGCTTCCTCGAGCTCGTAGGCCAGCCAGCGGATGGCGAGCGGCCCCACGGGCACGGCGTGCTCGCCGACTCGTTCCATCCCGAGGGCTAGTCTAGGTTGCAGCATGGATCCAGGCGAGATCAGCGTCGAAGGCGTCTCGCGGCGGTTCCGAATACGCGCTCGGGAGGCCCGCACGCTCAAGGATCTGTTCGTCCAGCGTGGGCGGACCGAGTCGACCGACGTCTGGGCGCTTCGCGACGTGTCGCTGGACGTCCTCCGCGGCGAGGCCGTAGGGCTCATAGGGCGGAACGGGTCGGGCAAGACGACGTTGCTCCGCGTCGTCGCCGGGATCATCAAGCCCACGGCTGGACGCGTTCGCGCGGAGGGACGGATCGGCTCCCTGCTCGAGCTCGGAGCCGGTTTTCACCCCGACTTCACCGGGCGCGAGAACGTTTTCCTGAACGGGGCGATCTATGGGCTCCGCCGCGCGGACATCCGTCTGCGCTTCGACGAGATCGTGGCCTTCGCGGAGCTCGAGCACGCGATCGACCGGCCGGTACGGACGTATTCGTCAGGGATGACCGTCCGCCTCGGCTTCGCCATCGCCGCGTTCCTGGACGCGGACGTCCTCCTCCTCGACGAGGTCTTCGCGGTCGGCGACGAGTCGTTCCAGCGGAAGTGCTTCGGGCGGATCGCGCGCTTCAAGCAGGAGGGCGGAACGATCGTCTTCGTCTCGCACGACGCGTCTGCCGTCGAGCGGCTGTGTGAGCGCTCGGTGCTCCTTGATGCGGGCCGCGTCGCGTTCGACGGCTCAACGCGCGAGGCAATCGCCCGCTACCGGCGCACGTTGGCCGACGAGACCGACCCGGCCGAGCGGGGAGCGGGCTTGCGCGAATGGGGATCGGGCGAGGCCACGATCGCATCCGCGGCGCTTGTCGGACAGGAAGGGGCCGAGCGACTGCAGTTTCTGTCGGGAGAGCCGTTCGCGCTCTCCGTCGCCGTCGCCGCCACTGCCGGCATTCCGCCCCCGCGGCTCCAGCTGGAGGTCCGTGACGACGCGGGCGCCCTCGTGGCCGGCCAGGCTGTCGACCTCCGGGAGCTCGGATGGGCCGCCGGCAACGGCGAACGGGGGATCCGTTTCGAGATCGGCTCGTTGCCGCTTGCGGATGGACGCTTCCATCTGAGACTTGGTCTGACGGACGAGAGCGGGGAGCACCTCTACCACCAGCTCGACGACGCGCTCGCGTTCGTGGTCTATCCGGCCGGTGAGGAGCGGGGAGTTGTCCGCTTTGCAGGGAGCTGGGTGCTCGAGGAGAAGTAGCGAGCCGTGACCGCCCGCACCTGCCCCAACTGGCCCGAGCTCATGGAGATCGACCCGGATCTCCAGTTCAAGCACTACATGGTTTCCGAAATCGGGCTTCCATCGGAGGCACTGGCGCGCATCTCGCACGTGTCCCTCGGGGAGGTCGAGATCTGCTGCGACATCGAGCACCACGTCTTCAATCCGGCCCATACCGATCCTCAGGTGTGCGAGGCGTTGGGTGAGACGCACTGGTTCGACGTGCACGAGTGGGCGACGTCCGGTCCGGGCTCGAGCAACACGTCGTCGAACGCCGCCTGACCGAAGCGGCCGCGGCCGACGCCGGCCAGCTGGCTGTGCAGTGATCGACGCGCTCTTTTTACGCCTCCAGTGCCAGGCACTGTAAAGACCGCCCTGAGTACGCTTGGGCGCGTGGCGACGATCGTGATCCCGTATCGCGGCGATGCAAAGAGCAGGCTTCCCGCCTCGATCCGCGCCGCGGCGGCGATCGCAATGCTCGGGGACGTCGTCTCGGCCGCCGTCGAGGTCGGGAGCGTGCTTGTCGTGACGGACGATCCCGTAGTCGTCCCTCCCGGGGTCGGCGTCGTCGCAGATCCAGGGAAGGGGTTAGGCGCAGCAGTCAGCGCTGCGCTCGCTCGCGTCACAGGACACGCCCTGATCGTCAACGCCGACCTTCCGTGCGCCACACCCGCCGCCATCGCGAAGCTGGCGGCCGCAGAGCTCGCTCTGGTCGAGGCTCGAGATGGGACGACCAATGCGCTCTCGCTTCCCGACCCGTCCGTCTTCGCCCCGCTCTACGGCCCCGGGAGCGCGGGTCGCTTTCGCGCGCACGCGCCGTTCGAGAGCATCGCGATCGCGGAGCTCGAGGCAGACGTCGACTCCGCGGAGGACCTCGACCGCTACGCCCCGCTTCTCGGACCTCGCACGCGGTCGCTGCTCGCAGTCACCGCGTGAAAGTCGTCCTCCTTTCCGGAGGCGGCGGCGGCGCACGCTTCGCTCGCGGTCTCGCCGACACTCTGTCGCCGGGCGACCTCACCATCGTCGGGAACGTCGGCGATGACCTCGAGATCCTCGGTCTCTACGTCTCGCCCGATCTCGACAGCCTCCTGTACACGCTGGCGGGCTGGATCGACGCTGAGCGGGGGTGGGGCCGCGAGGGGGAGAGCTGGAACGCGCTCGAATCCGTTCGAGCCTGGGGCGGCGAGGACTGGTTCCGGCTCGGCGATCTGGACATCGGGCTCCATCTTGTGCGCACTGAGAAGCTCCGCGCAGGCATGCCTCTCTCGGACGTGACCGCCCAGATGGCGAAGAGAGCCGGCGTGAGCGCTCGCATTTTCCCGGCCACCGACGACCGGCTTCGCACGCAGGTTCACACCCCCGCTGGCTCGTTCCCGTTCCAGGAGTGGTTCGTCGCGCGGGCGCACGAGGACGAAGTGGACGCGGTCAGCTACGAGGGTGCTGACCATGCGAGAGCTGCATCCGGTGTGCTCGAAGCGCTCGTCGGCGCCGACGCGATCCTCCTGGCTCCGAGCAATCCCTACCTCTCGATCGGGCCCATCCTTGCGGTGGGCGAGATCCGCGACGTGCTCGAGTCACGCCGAGTCCGCTGCGTCGCCGTGAGCCCGCTCGTCGGAGGCAAAGCCGTCTCCGGCCCGCTCGACCGTATGCTCTCGCGCATGGCGGGCGGAACCACACCGGCCCATGTAACAGACTGTTACACGGGCTTGATCGACGGGCTCGTCATCGACGAGACCGACGCTCCGGCCGTGGCGGCTGTCGGGCTGGTTGCGACCCAGACACTCATGTCCGACCGGGACGCTGCGCGCCGCCTCGCCGAACGCGTGCTGGAGGCGGCTTGCGGATAGCGATCGTAGGAGGCACCGGGCCCTTCGGGTCGGCGCTCGCGACGCGACTGCGAGAGGCTCACGAGGTCGTGCTCGGCTCGAGAGATGCGGCCCGCGCCGAAGCGGCGGCGACGGAGCTAGGAGTCGAGGGCGCGACGAACGACGACTCCGTTCGCGCAGCCGATCTGATCTTCCTCGCGACGAAAGCGGAAGCCGCCCTCGACACCGCGCGAGCGCTACGTGCGTCGATCGGTTCGACACCAGTGCTTTGCGTGGCGTCCGAACTTCGCTTCACTCCTGCAGGTGTTCTTCCCACACCCGAGACCGCGTCGCTGGCGGAACGGGTCCAGGCCGAACTCGACGGACCCGTCGTCGCGGGACTGCATTCGCTCGCAGCGTCGACTCTGGGCTCGGTCGAGCCTCCCGACGAGGACACGTTCGTCTGCGGAGATGACCTGGACGCGAAGATTCGCGCACTCGAAGTCGCCGAGCGGCTGACCTCGGGACGTGCGCTCGACGCCGGCCCCCTCGCCGGCGCACGAGCGCTCGAAGGCATGACCGCGGTGATCGTGAACCTGAACAAGCGCTATCGCGGCCATGCCGGTATCCGCGTGACCGGCCTCCCTTGACCGGCGAGCTCCGCGTCATCCCACTCCGCGGGATCCCGGAGCTGGACAAGGGGGACGACCTGAGTGCGATCGTGGTCGATTCGGCGGAGCGTGCAGGAGGACTCGTGAGCGGCGACGTCGTCGTCATCGCGCAGAAGGCGGTCTCCAAGGTCGAGGGCCGCGTGCTGCATCTCGACGATGTCCAGCCGTCCGAGCGAGCACGAGAACTAGCCGGGGCAGAGGACGCACGCCGCGTCGAGGTGATCCTCCGGGAAAGCCGCCGCATCGTCCGCACGAGGGCACCGCTGATCATCGCGGAGACGCGCCAAGGGTTCGTCTGCGCGTCGGCGGGGGTCGATCAATCGAACGCGAAAGGACCGAACACGCTGATCCTGCTCCCGCTCGACCCGGACGCCTCCGCACATCGCCTGCGCGAGGGGATTCGCGAGCGTGCCGACGTCGACGTCGGTGTTATCGTCAGTGACTCCTTCGGGCGTCCCTTCCGGCGCGGTACGACGGATGTCGCGCTCGGCGTCTCGGGAATCGCTCCGCTTCTCGATCTCCAGGGACGACGCGATCCGACGGGATACGAGCTGCACGCAACGGAGATCGCCGTAGCGGACGAGATCGCGGGTGCCGCCGAGCTCGTCATGGGGAAGACGGACGGCGTTCCAGGAGCAATCGTGCGTGGGCTCGATCTCGGGGGCGACGGCAGCGGACAGGATCTGCTCATGCCCCGCGAGCGCGATCTCTTCCGCTAGCAGGTGAACTAGACTCCCTTCGTGCGCAGGTACGCGATCTGGGGAACCGCGACCTCTCCGGCTCACGCAGAGTGGGTCACCGGGATCGCCAAGCAGTTCGAGAAGGACGACTTCGTCCAGGTCGACGACGTCGCCGATGCCGACTTCGTCCTCAACATGTTCGACCCAGCGGATCCGAAGGCATTCAGGCGTGCGTCACGGGGCACGTACTCCGCGGCCTTCTACGAACTCCCCGAGGCGCCTGAAGACGCGCTCAAGGAGAGCTACCCGATGCTCGTCCGCACGCTCTCGAACGTCGTTCTCTTGCGCGTTCCCGGCAAGGGCGTCTGGTTCACGACCATGGAGCGCGGCACGTACCACGTGGCCGACGATGCGGAGGAGATCTACGAGCGCCTCGAGCCGCTCGCGACCTCGAGGCTCGTCATCGACAACGAGTGGATCCCCGATCTCGAGCCCGAGCTCTGGGACGGAGACGAGATCACCGCCGACATCGGCCTGGCCGGTCGTCGCCTCGACGAGCTCGACCTCCTACCGTCGCCTTTCCCGGTCGAGGAATACCTCTCGGGACGCGACCTCCGCCATGTCATGCGCTTGTACTCGGTTGGCGGCCTCTCGTACGGAAATCTGTCAGCAAGAAAGGACGAGACCCGGTTCTGGATGAGCGCGTCGGGCGTCGACAAGTCGAAGCTCGAGGACGTCGGGCGCGACATTCTCATGGTCAAGGACTTCGACGACGAGCGCGGGGTGATCGTCCTCAGCGTTCCACCGGGCATCGAGCCACGGCGTGTCTCGGTAGACGCGATCGAGCACTGGATGATCTACCAGGCGCACCCTGAGGTCGGTGCGATCCTGCACGTGCACGCGTGGATGGAGGGCATCCCGGCGACCGACGTGAACTACCCGTGCGGCACGCAGGAGCTCGCGATCGCAGTGGCGGACCTCGTCGCGCTCGAGCCCGATCCCGCGCATGCCGTCATCGGCCTTCGGAACCACGGACTGACCTGCACGGGCGACAGCCTCTCCGAGGTGCTCGACCGCGTTGCCCCGAAGGTTCTCCGGCAAGTCCCAATGACGTAGCCGCCCCGGCCGGCTTGAAGTCGAAAGGAATTACATCTCGGGTTACACCTCGTGACGAATGGCCGTCCCTCGAACGGGGGAGTAGCGTCACGGCCATGATCGACCTGGCCACACGGAGGGAACCGGCACCGATCACCGAGCGTCAGCGCGAGGTTGTCATGCTGATCGCAGCCGGCTGTTCCAACGACGAGGTCGCAGCTCGTCTGGGGATCTCTCCCAGAACCGCCAAAGCGCATTGCGATGTGCTGCGCCAGAAGCTCGGCGTGAAGCGGAGGCGACAGATCCCAATCGCCTATCGGCTCCTGACCGGAGACGATCCGCTGGCTGCAGAGCATCACTGGGGCTTGGCGGCGAGATCCCGCCGCTGACTGGGCGACCGCGACCGCGACGACTCCCGCCGTCGCGGGCGCCTAGTTCTCGGCAGAACGGTGTTATGGTCGGATCGGGGATCGAGGACTTCGGGCTATGGGAAGCACTGCGACAGCAGGCGTCCGTCAACGCCGCCGAGTTATCCAGCGGCCTCGCTTGCTCGCGCTGCTCGACGAGTCGAAGACCCGCGTCAGGACGCTCGTAGCCGCGGCCGGTTACGGGAAGACGACGCTCGCCGAGCAGTGGATTCACGCAGAGGGCCGCCGCGGCGGCTGGTACGCGGCGCGTCGCTCTTCAACGGACGTCGCGGCTCTGGCTCTCGGACTTGCGCGAGCATCGACCGGCCTCGTGCCGAACTGCGACGAGCGCCTGCGCGAGCACCTTCGTGCGCTCTCCGGCTCGACGGCGAAGGTCGACGTGCTCGGGGACATCCTCGCCGAAGACCTGGCGGCCTGGCCGAGCGACGGCTGGCTCGTCATCGACGACTATCAGGAGATCGCCGCGGCGGAGGATGCGGAGCGGTTCGTCGGTGCCCTGGCATCGGCATCCCCCGTCCAGCTCCTGATCGCCTCCCGCCAGCGGCCGTGCTGGGTCACGGCCCGGCGAATCCTCTACGACGAGGTTCTCGAGCTGAATCAGACCACGCTGGCGATGGATGCCCATGAGGCGTCGCAGGTATTGGCCGGGCGCAGCGCACCGTCGGCCTCAGGTCTCGTCGCGGTTGCGAATGGTTGGCCGGCCGTGATCGGGCTCGCGGGTGTTTCGAACGCTGAGCTCGAGGACTCCGAGCAGCTCCCTGAGTCGCTCTACCTCTTCTTCGCGGAGGAGGTGTTCGCGTCGCTGGACGACGAGGTGAAGGCCGGGTTGGCGACGCTTGCGGTCGCTCCTGTCCTCGACCGCGAGCTAGCAACCACGCTCCTCGGCGCGGAGAGGGCGGAGATCGTGTGTTCCTCGGCGCTCGAGGTGGGCATCCTCGTCGAGCGGGGCGGTCTGTTGGAGCTCCACCCGCTCGCGCGCTCCTTCCTCGAAGAGCGTTGCCCTCAACTCGGCTTCGTACCCGAGCCTGACAGCGTCGCGAAAAGCGTCGAGCACTACATCGCCCGGCGCGAATGGGACGCCGCGTTCGACGTCATCAGTCGGAATCGCCTCGTGAAAGAACTCGAACTGCTCGTTCTCGAGGCTCTGGATGAGCTGCTTGATACTGCTCGACTTCAGACGATCGAGGCGTGGTGCGAGGTCGGTGCGAGCTTGGGCATGAAGGCACCGACGCTTTCGCTCGCTCGGTCGGAAGTCGCTCTCCGTCATGGCCACCTCTCAGAGGCGCAGGTACACGCCGAAGCGGCTGCAAACGATGAGTCTGAACTGAGGTTCCGTGCTCTGTGCTTGGCGGGACGAGCCGCGCACATCGCGTCCAGAGAACAGGAGGCGCTGGAGCTCTATCGGCGGGCGGAGATGTTTGCGCCTACGCCTGCGGCTCGTCGTGACACGCTTTGGGGCCAGCTCTTGTGCTCAATAGAACTCGAGCTCCCGGAAGCCACTGAAAGGATGCGCACACTCGCTGCAAGCGTTCTTCGTTCGAACACGAGAGAGGTCTTGCAATCGGCCACTTACGGACTGAGCTTCCTTGGCAAGTTCGGGCACCTTGACGTTGCCGATGCCGACGCGGTCAACCAGGTGCTCTCTGCGGTTCATGATCCCCTGGTTGTGTCCTCCTTCCAAAGCGTCTACTCATTCTCTCTCGCTCTCGTTGCTCGTTACGACGATGCGCTCAGAGTGTCCGAGGAGTTTCACGCCACGACCGCCCGCTATCGGCTGGACTTCGCTACCTCGTACGCTTTGGCCACGACCGCAGTCGCCCTCGCTGGACTCCGAAGGGGGCACGAAGCTCAACACTTTGCGCGCAATGCACTCGAGGCAGCTCGAAGAACGCAAGACGTTGCCGGGCAGCAGCATGCATTCTCCGTCTATCTGCGCGTATTAGCTCAGCAAGGGCGGCATCAGGTCGCGCTGGCAGTCGAGCCGCCGTCGCTTCGCGGCGCTCTTCCGAGCGCACGCGCCGAGGTGACCTTGTCTCGCGCGCTGGTACTTGCCTCTGTGGGGAGAGTCGAGGACGCCCGACGGATCTCCGTTCATGCAAGTGACGGGACCCACGCGAGCTTGCCTACGGTTCTTGGCAAAGCAGTGGCCGCGATCTCGGCTATCAAGCGAGGCCAATCGGCGGCGATTGAACGCACTATCGAACTAGAGGAAACCGCGTTCGCAACAGGTGCCGTAGACATACTGGTTACTGCGTACCGCTCCACGCCCGAACTCTTGCCCATTCTGCTGCGGGCATCCCGTGAGCCGGAGCGGCTGGGTCGGTTACTTAGACAGGCTCAAGACGACGATCTCGCCCGTGCAGCCGGCCACGTGCCGGCGGACGATGACCCAAAGAAACGCCTGTCGCGTCGCGAGCGCGAAGTTTACGAATTGCTAGGGCACGGGCTCACCAACCTCCAGATCGCAGAACTTCTCTTCATTAGCGAATCCACCGTAAAGGTTCACGTGCATCACATATTCGACAAGATTGGCGTTCGCTCAAGAACGGCTCTAGCTGTCCAGGCCGCGCTTGAGCGCTCGAATCAGGCGACCTCGGCAATCGGCGAGGACGAGTCCTCTGATTCCTGAGTGCTCTGCGCAAACTCCAGGAAGTCCTGTCTTTTCGCCAGGCGGTACGCCTCATCTGCTCCGGCGAGAATGGCCTCAAAGGCCGCGACTACGGCCGTGTCGAACTGGCTATCTACCGCTTGAGCTAGTCGCAGACGCGCGACGCGACTCGGCATCGCGTCCCGGTAAGGCCGGTCTGACGTCATCGCGTTGTACGCGTCAGCCACTGCGATGATGCGCGAGACGCGTGGAATGGTTTCCCCGCTGAGTCCGTCCGGGTAGCCCTGGCCGTCGATCCGTTCATGGTGAAAGCGCACGACCGTGGCGATCTCCGAGTACTCGTCGACGTGAGCGAGGATACGTTCGCCAATCGCCGAGTGTTCTTGCATCTGACGTCGCTCGTCGAGCGTGAGAGCCCCGGGCTTCTCGAGCAGCCCAGGCGGGAGACCGATCTTGCCGATGTCGTGAACGAGTCCGCACAGATACGCGTGCTCCTGAACTTCGACCGGGAGACCCATCCTTTCGGCGATATCCCGCGAGTAGATTGCGACTGCTGCGGAGTGTCCTGCTGTGTATCGGTCCCTCGCGTCGAGCGTAGCGATCAAGGCAGCGGCGAACTGGAGATTCGCGCGCGCGAGCGTCTCGTTCGCCGTTGAAAGGTCCGCCGCAAGACGGTGCTCTTCTTGGTAAAGGCCGTACAGGCGCTGGGATGCCATGGCGGGAACGAGGAAGAGCGCCAGGGTCCAAGGTGACACCTCCACGTACATGAACGCCAGCAGAGCTACTACCGGAGCGAAGAGTGGCGGAACCAGAATCAGGAGTGGAGCGATGGTGCGCCCCGTTTCAACGACCGACCCACGCCGAACGAACGCAGTGATCATGGTGAAGATCAGGTCCAACACCTCGTTGACGAAAGCCCCAACGAGCGTTGCGGCTATCAGACCGCCGAACGTGGACGGCACGATTGAGACGGTCGCTTGCGCAGCTAGACCCGTGACGGCTCCTGACATGAAGCGTGTGCTTGTGTAGGTCGCCCATTTCAATCGGGGAGCGCGGTCGCGACGCCGAGACGTGAGCTCGGGGTCGCCAAGCATCGAAGCGCCGCCCACTAGCGCGGCCGCGAGGGGGCCGAAGAGGACTGCCGCAAACAGAGTCGGCAAGAGCGTGATCGAGAGCTCTGTGTTTGTCGTCAGGCGAACGCTGATGCGCTCTGCACCTGCTGCCGCGAGGGCCAACGCGCATACAGTGACGGGCGCTTCGATGCCGTAGCCGGCGAGAATCAGACTCGCGGCGGTGATGACTGCCGCGACAACGAGCGAAAGAACATATAGGAGCGTTCGACGCTCGGGATGCTCGCCGAATCGATGGACCACTTGAACTATCCCTCGAACGGGGTATACGATGCGGTTGCCGTCAGTTCCCAATCGAGGAGTCATACGTATGTCCAGAAGCTCGAAGTTCTGGTAGAGACCGTCTCATCCTCAGTTCTCCAGCAGGGGTGGGCATCCCTCTTTCGGGGGGTAGCGCCCATGGGAACATCCCCGTGGAGAGACGGATGTAGATGGTTCGTTGTGTAGCTACGCAAGGAGCCCACGCCGGAAGCCGACAGCTACGGCGTGGGCTCTGCTGCGCGCTTGAAGCTTCGCCAGCAGATGGCGGACGTGTGACTTGACCGTCTCCTCCGAGAGGAAGAGGCGCTCACCGATCTCGCGATTCACCAGCCCGTCTGCGACAAGCTGAAGAACCTCGATTTCCCGCGCAGTCGGATCCTGTCCGACCTCGCGCGTGGAGGGAGCGGTGAACGGGATGACCGATCCGTGCCGGCGCGAGCTGCGGCGTGCCGCAGCCGCCTCGAAGCGGCGGCTGTGGTCCCGGTAGCGGTCGAGGATCTCCTTACGCTCGGCGGCGTCCACGCATCCGGTATCGGCGCTGCTGCCGACCCGCTTTAGGACGTGCCGACCGGATTCGCTCGAACGGGGGAGTCCGATGGCACCGAACTGGGGGAGGCTGGCACGATGCGCCCCGCCTTGATGTCCTCGGCGTAGTGGCACGCAACGAGGTGTCCGTCGAGCGAGCGGAGCAACGGCTCGTCCTCCGCGCAGCGCGCCGGCTGTACGAACGGGCAGCGCGTGTGGAAGCGGCACGCAACCGGTGGGTTCGCCGGGCTCGGGAGGTCGCCCTCGACGCGAATCGCCTTGCGGCGCCTCTCGACGCGAGGGTCCGGGATCGGAATCGACGAGAGCAGGGTGATCGTGTAGGGATGGAGCGGGTTGACGTAGAGGTCGTCGGCGGGAGCGACCTCGACGATCTTGCCGAGGTACATCACCGCGATCCGATCCGAGATGTGGCGGACGACGGCGAGATCGTGCGCGATGAACAGATAGGTCAGACCGAACTCGTTCTGGAGCTCCTCCATCAGGTTGATGATCTGCGCCTGGATCGAGACGTCGAGCGCCGAGACCGGCTCGTCGCAGATGAGAAGCTCCGGGTTCAGTGCGAGCGCTCGTGCGACGCCGATGCGCTGTCTCTGGCCACCGGAGAACTCATGCGGATAGCGACCGACTGCGTCCGTCGGGAGGCCAACGAGGGAGAGCAGTTCACGGACGCGAGCCCCGGTCTCCGCGCGACCTGAGATGGAGTGGATGCGAAGCGGCTCGCCGACGATGCGGCCGACCGAGTGCCGCGGGTTCAGCGAGGCGAACGGATCCTGGAAGACCATCTGCATCCGGCGCCGGAGCGGCCGGAGCGCGCTCTCCTTCAGGTGTGTGATGTCCTGCCCGTCGAAGACAACGCGACCGGACGTCGGTTCGTACAGCCGGAGAATCGCCCGGCCGAGAGTCGACTTGCCGCAGCCGGACTCACCGACGAGCCCGAGTGTCTCTCCTTGATCGATGGCCAACGACACGCCGTCGACCGCCTTGATGTCGCCGACGTGGCGATCGAGGACGATCCCGCTCGTGATCGGGAAGTACATCCTGAGTGAGTCGACCTCGAGAAGACTCACAGTCGCGTACCCGGCCGAAGTCGTCGGTCTCTCACGCCACTCCCTCGAGCTGGCGCTGCCACTCATCGGCGGGCACAGGGTTGAAGCAGGCGATCCGATGGCCCGACTCGACCGGCGCGAGCTCTGGGAGCACCTCGGCGCACACCTGAATGCGGTTGGGACAGCGCGGGGCGAACGGGCACGAGTCGGGTGGGCTGAGCATGTTCCGTGGCGAGCCCGCGATCGGCTGCAGGGCTTGCCGCCGCGCCGTATCGAGCCGTGGCACGCTCCGCAGCAAACCGTAGGTGTACGGGTGCTGAGGTGCGGCGAAGACCTGGTCGACCGAGCCAGTCTCGACGAAGGTGCCCGCGTACATCACGTGGACGCGCTCGCAGATTCCCGCGACGACTCCGAGGTCGTGCGTGATGAGGATCATCGAGGTGTCGCGGTCGGAGACGAGCTCGCGCAGCAGATCGAGGATCTGGGCTTGGATCGTGACGTCGAGCGCCGTCGTGGGCTCGTCGGCGATGAGGAGCTTCGGCTCGCAGGCGAGCGCCATCGCAATCATCGCCCTTTGGCGCATCCCGCCCGAGAACTGATGCGGATAGTCGCCGAGTCGCTGACGAGCGCTCGGAATCCCGACCTGGTCGAGCAGCTCCGCGGAGCGGCGATCCGCCGGACCGCGCTCCATGTCGAAGTGGATCTCCAGCGCCTCGCGGATCTGGCGCCCGACCGTGAGGACCGGGTTCAGCGAGCTCATCGGGTCCTGGAAGATCATCGCGATCTCCCGGCCGCGAATCTTTCGAAGTTGCTGGTCGCCGAGCTTCAGCAGATCTCGGCCGCCGAACGTCGCCGTTCCGCTCGTAACCCGTCCGGCGCGGGAGAGAATGCCGAGCAGAGCAAGCGACGTCACGCTCTTCCCGCACCCTGACTCGCCGACGATGCCGAGCGTCTCCCCGGGTGCGACCTCGAACGAGATGCCGTTGACGGCGTATACGGTGCCGCGGCTCGTCCAGAACTCGACCTTCAGATCCTCGACCGACAGAAGTGGCTCGGCCACGGTCAGCGGCCTCTGAGCTTCGGGTCGAGGGCTTCGCGCAGGCCGTCCCCGATGAGGTTGAAGCCGAGCACCGAGATCACGATTGCGACGCCGGGGATGATCGCCAGGTGCGGTGCCGTCTGGAGATACCTCACGGTGTCAGTAAGCATCGTTCCCCACTCGGGAGTGGAGGGATCCTGGGGGCCGAGTCCGAGGAAGCCGAGCCCTGCCGCGTCGATGATCGCGGTCGCGAGCGCGAGGGTTGCCGCCACGATGATCGGCGAGATCGCGTTCGGAAGGATGTGCGAGAGGAGAATCGTCCGGCGTGGCACGCCGATCGCCCGTGCCGCCAATACGAAGTCATTCCCCTTCTGGCCCAGCACCGACCCGCGCAGGAGCCGCGCGAAGATCGGGACGTTGACGACTCCGATGGCGATCATGATCGAGAAGAGTCCCGGCCCCAGCATCGCGGCGATGCCGATCGCCATGAGCAGGCCGGGGATGGACAGCATGATGTCCATCAGCCGCATGATCACGCTGTCCGTCTTGCCGCCGAAGAACCCCGACAGCGAACCGAGGAGTAGCCCGATCGATACTCCGACGCTGACGGCGACGACGCCGATCAGCAACGAGAAGCGAGCCCCGTAGACGACGCGCGAGAACTCGTCTCGGCCCAGTTGATCGACGCCGAACCAGTGATCTGCCGAGGGTCCCGGGCAGCATCCATCGGTTACGAGGCTCACGTCGGTTTCGCGCGGATCGTAGGGTGCGATCAGGGGCGCGAAGATCGCCGTCAGGACGAACAAGGCCACCAGCCCGAAGCCGACGAGCGCGCCCGGATTCCGAATGAGGCGCCGCCACGCATCGCTCCAGAGGCCACTCGGGGCCTCGAGCTGGATCTCCGCGCTCTCGAGCTGTCCGACCGACATCGCTAGCTCACCCGGATACGCGGGTCGAGGAGCGCATACGAGATGTCGACGAGCAGGTTCACGATCACGAAGACGACCGCCACGAAGAGGATCCCGCCCTGGAGGACCGGATAGTCCCGGCTCTCGATCGCCCCGGCAAGCCACGTTCCCATGCCGGGAATGGCGAACACCGTCTCGGTGAGGATCGCTCCCGAGAGAAGTAAGCCGGCCTGCAGGCCGATGATGGTTACGACGGGAAGCATCGCGTTTCGGAAGATGTGGCGCCGGTCGACCGTGTGCGCGCCGACCCCCTTCGCCCGCGCGGTGCGGACGTAGTCCTCGTTCTGGACGTCGAGCACCGATGCCCGCGTGATGCGCGCCAGGATGGCGAGCGGGATCGAGCCCAGCGCGATCGCCGGCAGGATCAGGTGGGCAGCTGCATCCCAGGCAGCCTCGAAGTTGAGCGTGATGATCCCGTCCAGCACGTAGAAGCCGGTCGGATGGTCGGCGCTTACGAGAACGTCTTGCCGGCCGATCGTCGGTAACCACCCCAGCTTCACTGCGAAGACGTACTTGAGCAGGATCGCAAGGAAGAACACGGGGATCGAGATCCCGATCAGCGAGGCCACGAGGCTCCCGTGGTCCACAGCGCTGCCGTAGCGTTTGGCGGCGAAGAAGCCGAGCGGCACACCGAACGCGACAGCGAAGAGCATCGCCGCGATCGCGAGCTCGATCGTCGCCGGAAAGCGCCGCCCGATCTCCTCGGTCACGGGCCGCCGGGAGGCGATGCTCGTGCCGAGATCCCCGCTGACGAGCTTCTCGAGGTACTTCAGGTACTGGACGTAGATCGGCTGATCGAGACCGTAGATCCGCTCGATCTGCGCAACCGCCTCGGGAGTTGCGCGCTCGCCGAGCAGCGACTCTGCGGGACCCCCCGGTAGCGCCCTGATCCAGAGAAAGAGGAGGATCGAGAGCCCGAGCAGGATCGGGACGAGCAGCAGCAGCCGGCGGGCGACGAAACGAGCCATCTAGTTCGTCACCCGCCGGCTGGCCGCTATGGCACTACTCCTCGGTCTCGGTCTCTTCGGTTTCGGTCTCCTCGGTCTCCTCGGTCTCCTCGGTCTCCTCGGTCTCCTCGGTCTCCTCGGTCTCCTCGGTCTCCTCGGTGTCTTCTTCCGCGTCACCTGCGGAAACCGTGGCGAAGGACTCGCCACCGACTCCGACAGGGCTCGGGACGAAGCCCTGGATGTTGCTGTTGAACGCGAGAGCCGCCTTCGCGTGCACGTACGGCACGCCAGCGGCGAAGGCCATGATCGTCCGGTTGGCCTCCTGGTAGAGCCGCTCCCGCTCCGCGGGATCCGACTCTTCCTCGGCCGCGTTCAGCAGATCGTGGATCTCCGGATTCTCGAAGCCCCACTGGTCGCTGGGCGACTGGAAGAACGTGCCGATGAAGTTGTCGGCATCGGCGAAGTCGGCGATCCAGCCGATGAGGTTGAGGTGGCCGGCTGTACCGCCATTGACACGACTCACGTAGTCGGGCCGCCATGGCGCGGTCTTCGCCGTCACCCTGAAGCCGGCAGCGTTCAGGTCTGCCGCCATCGCCTCGAAGTTCCGCTTCGGGTCGGGCATGTAATCGCGGGTGACGTCCGTCGGGTACCAGAACTCGATCTCGACGGGGAGCGTCAGGCCGGCTTGCTGCAACAGCTGCCGAGCCTTCTGCGGGTTGTACTCGTAGGTCGGCACGTCATCGGCGTAGCCCACGATCTCCTGTGGCATGAACTGCGTCGCGACGACGCCGCGACCACCGTAGAAGGAGTCGACCAGCTCCTCGCGGTTGATCGCGTGCGAGACTGCCTGCCGTACTTCGAGCTGGTCCATCGGTGGCTTGGCATGGTTGATCGTGACCCAGCCGACGTTGAACGGCGGACGCTCGAGCAGCTGCAGGTTGTCATCGCCCTCGATCGTCGAGACGTCCTGGGGCTCGACGAGGTCGTAGCCCTGGATCTCGCCCGTCTGGAGTGCCTGGAGCCGCGCCGCGTTGTCACCGATCGGCCGGAAGATGAGCTTCTCGGTCTGCGCTTCCTCGCCCCAGTAGTCGTCGTTGCGGACGAGCACGAGCTGCTCGCCCACGGTCCACGACTCGAACTTGTACGGCCCCGTGCCCGTCGGGTGCTCGGTGGCGTAGGTACCACTCGGCTGGAAGATGCCGTCGTCGTTCTGCGCTCCTGCATCTGCCTCGAACTCCTCGAGCGCGCTCGGGCTCAGAATGTGCAGGCTGGGCAAGGTCAGCGTCGAAAGGATCGTCGCCGACGGCTTGGTGAGATTCAGCGTAACGGTCGACTCGTCGACTGCTTCGCAGCTCTCGTACAGGCTGTCTTCCGCAGTCGGGCTTCCTTCGGCGGGGTTCTTGAACCCGCCCCCGAAGCCGTACTGCCAGTAGTAGGTCGTTCCGTCACCCTGGAGTGCGGGCGGGAAATTGAACCAGCGCTCGAAGTTGAAGCAGACGGCCTCGGCGTTGAACGGCTCGCCGTCGTGGAACGTCACGTCCTCGCGGAGAGTGAACGTCCACGCAAGCCCGTCGTCGCTCGTCGTCCACTCCGTCGCGAGCGAGGGAACGATCTCGGACGTGCCAGGCGCGAGCGCGGTAAGCCCCTCGGTCATCTGGTACAGCACTCGGATCGACTCGCCATCCGAGATCAGCGCGCCATCGAGCGCAGTCGGATCGGCCGCAGTCCCGAAGACGAGCGTGTCCTCGTCGCCGCCACCGCTACCACCGCAGCCGGCCGCGACGAGCGCGACCACGATCACGGCGCACGCGAGAAGCGGCACCTTCAGTCTTCCCATGTTTCTCCCTTCGCTGAAAATTCGGCGTCTGAGAGGGCAGTATCGCAAGAGACGCGATGAAGGCACGCAAGTTAGGCACGCCCGCGAGCAGGTCACCCGGGATGCAGGGGTGCGGTGTCGGGGTCTGGCTGAAGCCAGACCCCGGAAGTGCTAGGCCGCGAGGCCTGCGAGATCGCGCAGCGCTTCGAGCCGCTTGAGGGCCTGGCCCTCGAGCTGCCTGACACGCTCGCGCGTCAGGTCGAGCTCGTGCCCGATCGCCTCGAGCGTCCACGGTTCGCCTTCGAAGCCGAAACGCAGCTCGAGAATTCGCCGCTCGCGCTCGGGGAGCGCGTCGAGCGCCCGCCGGATGCTCTGCCTGCGCAGCGACTCCTCGGCCTCGTCGAACGGGTCGGCGGCCTCGCGGTCGGCGAAGAGGTCTCCGAGCTCACCCTCGTCGTCCGCGCCGACCGTCTGGTTCAGCGAGACCGACGCATGGGCGGCGCCCAATGCCTCATCGACGTGCTGGAGCGGGAGACCGGTGGCCTCCGCCAGCTCTTCCTTCGTCGCCTCACGTCCGAGCTCGACCTCGAGCCGGCGCGCTGCGCGCGAGAGCTTCTGCTGCCGCTCGACCACGTGCACGGGCACGCGGATCGTCCGCGCGTGGTTTGCCACCGCGCGCTGAACCGACTGGCGAATCCACCAGGTCGCGTAGGTCGAGAACTTGAAGCCGCGCCTCCAGTCGAACTTCTCGACTGCGCGGTTCAGGCCGAGCGTTCCCTCCTGGATCAGATCCAGGAACGGCACGCCGAGGCCGCGATACCCCTTGGCGATCGACACGACGAGCCGGAGGTTCGACTCGATCATCTTGCGCTTGGCCACGGGATCGCCGCGCTCGATTCGCTTGGCGAGGGCGACCTCTTCGGCTGCTGTGAGCAGCTTGTGGCGTCCGACGTCGGCAAGGAAGAGCTGAAGGCTGTCGGCCGCGCCCGAGACGGCACCGGCCTCGTACTGCGGCTTCTCCGCTTCCTTCTCGTCCGCCTCGGGGCGCTCGATCTCGATGCCGTGCGCTTCCAGCTCGCGCTGGAGCAGCTCGGAGTCCTCCTCACCGAGGTCGTGCTCGAGCACGAAGGCCTCGATCTCGGGGATCGTGAGGTGGCCACCGTGCTCCTCGGCGCGCTCGACCAGCGCCTTTACGTGCTCGGATTCGAGCAATTCGATCAACTGATTCTGCGTCAAGAGTGTGTTTCAGTCCTTTCGGCGACTCGGAAGAGCAACAAACTTACGGAGTGTATGAGGATTTTTGGGCAGTTTCCAGGGTGATGCGCGTTCGAGGGGCGTTACAAACTCCAACGCCCTGTCCCTTCCCGATTATTCCGTTGCCGACACCTCGGCGGTTTGCGGGGTAGAGCTGCTCGGAGCCCGAAGGCCTATCTCAACCTGAGACGTCAGTCTCGTCCAGGCAGTTAGATCATGACCTCCTCGACGGACGGTGCAAACCCCCTCGCGGGTGGCTTTACGTGCTCTTAGCGCGCGATTTCGGAGCGAATCCGCCTGTCTCGGGCATCATCCGGCGCCGAGCGCCGCACGACGTTCCGCGAGCAGCTCTGCCGCCCGCTCGGTGGTCACGGCCTCGACGGTATCTCCGCGCCGCAAGCTGGCATTCGTCTCGCCGTCAGTGACGTACGGGCCGAAACGCCCGTCCTTCAGGACGATCTGGCGCCCCGTGCCCGGATCGGCGCCGAGCTCACGCAGCGGCCCACGCGGCGCCCCACGGCCTCGTCTGCGCGGCGGTTCGGCGAACAGGGCCCTGGCCTCGTCGAGCGTGACCGTGAACAGCTGCTCCTCGGTCTCGAGCGAGCGCGACTCCGAGCCCTTCTTCACGTACGGCCCGTAGCGTCCGTTCTGCGCCGTCACATCCTCGCCGTCGAGGGTTCCGACGACTCGAGGCAACGTCAGCAGGCGCAACGCGTCGTCGAGCGAGACGTTCTCCGGCGACATCGAGGAGAGGAGCGACGCGGTTCTCGGCTTCTCGTCGGCGCCGTCGGGGAGGACTTCCGTGACATACGGGCCGTAGCGCCCGGAGCGTACGACGAGCTCGTGGCCGGTCTCCGGGTCCGATCCGAGCGGACGGTTGTCGGGCTGCGCGAGAAGCTCTGCTGCCTTATCGGCGGTCAGCTCGTCGGGAGCGAGGTCGCCCGGAAGGCTCGCGCGGGCGTCGCCGAGCTCGAGGTAGGGGCCGTACCGTCCGACTCTCACAACTGCGTCGCTTCTCGGAATCGCGATCGAGTTGACCGCGCGAGCGTCGATCTCGTCCAGATGCTCGGTGGCCAGGGCATGGAGGCCCGGTCCGTCCGCGTCCCCGAAGTAGAACCGCGCCAGCCACGCGACCCGCTCCTCGTCCCCGGACGCGATCCGGTCGAGGTCGTCCTCCATCCGTGCGGTGAAGTCGAAGTCGACGAGTTGCTGGAAGTGACGTTCGAGCAGGTTCACCACGGCAAACGCAAGGAAGGTCGGGACGAGCGCCGTACCCTTCTTGAACACGTATCCACGATCGAGGATGGTCGAGAGGATCGCTGCGTAGGTCGAGGGGCGGCCGATCCCACGGTCCTCGAGCGCCTTGACGAGCGTCGGCTCCGTGTAGCGCGGTGGCGGGCTCGTGGAATGGCCCTCGGGCTCGAGCTTGAGGGCCGTCACGTCCTGTCCCACCTCGAGTTGCGGGAGGCGTCGCTCCTCATCCTCCTCGGACGGCTCGTCACGGCCGGGCTCGTACGCGGCGAGAAAGCCGCGAAACGTGAGAACCGTGCCAGAGGCCGCGAACTCGACATTCTCGGCGTCGGTCGACATCGCGCCGATCCGGAGCGAGACCGTCTGGCCGCGCGCATCCTCCATCTGCGAGGCGAGCGTCCGTTTCCAGATCAGGTCGTAGAGCGCGTGCTCGTCGCGGGACAGCTCACCCTCGAGGTCGTCCGGCGTCCGGAAGGTGTCCCCTGCGGGGCGAATCGCCTCGTGGGCCTCCTGGGCGTTCGCGACGGCTCGTCCGTATGCGCGTGGCTTCTCGGGCACGTAGTCGGCGCCGAAGAGCTCACGCACCTGGTCGCGCGCGGCCGCGAGCGCGGACTCCGAGAGCGTCGTGGAGTCGGTTCGCATGTAGGTGATGTGACCTGACTCGTACAGCCGCTGGGCGACCCGCATCGTCGTCTGAGCGGAGAAGCGGAGCTTCCTGCTCGCCTCCTGCTGCAGCGTGGCCGTCCGGAAAGGCGCCGCCGGGCGGCGGCGGTACGGCTTCTCCTCCGATGTCCTGACGCTGAACGCGGCATCCAGGAGGCGTTCCGCGAGCCCACGAGCCCCAGTCTCGTCGAGCCGAACGAGCTCGTCCTCGCGGAGGCTCCCGTCGGGTGCGAAGTCGCGACCCTGTGCGACGCGCCGCCCGTCGACAGAGACGAGGCGAGCATCGAACGAGCCCGGGTCGAAGCTGGCGGCGATGTCCCAGTAGTCGGCCGAGACGAAGGCGATCCGCTCGCGCTCACGCTGGACGACGAGCCGCGTCGCAACAGACTGGACCCTCCCCGCGGAGAGCCCGCGCGTGACCTTCTTCCACAGAACGGGCGAGACCTCGTAGCCGTACAGCCGATCGAGGATGCGCCGGGTCTCCTGCGCGTCTACGAGGCGCTGATCGATCACGCGGGTGTCCTCGAGCGCTCGCCCGATCGCCTCGCGCGTGATCTCGTGAAAGACCATGCGACGGACGGGAACCTTCGGCTTCAGCACCTCGACCAGGTGCCACGCGATCGCCTCACCCTCGCGGTCCTCGTCCGTCGCGAGCAGGAGCTCGTCGGCGCCTTTCAGGTGCTTCTTCAGATCGGTCACGACCTTCTTCTTCTTGGCGTCGACGACGTAGTACGGCTCGAACCCGTTGTCGACGTCGACGCCGAGGGCGCCGAACCGCTTCCGCTCGGCCGCGGGTACGTCAGACGCGCGATCGGGGAGATCGCGAATGTGTCCGATGCTCGACTCGACGGCGAAGTCCTTTCCGAGGTAGCCGGCGATCGTCCGCGCCTTGGCGGGGCTCTCCACGATGACCAGTCGCTTACCCATCGGCGGGCACCTTAGCGCCGCGGTCGCAGGGCGCAATCTCGCGATACTGGCGCGCGTGCCGAATCCGTCCCGCCCGAGCTGGCTCTACTTCGTCGTCGCAGCCCTCAGCTGGCCGGTGCTGAAGACCGTCTTTCGACATCGTGCGGCAGGCGCCGAAAACGTCCCCCGGGAGGGCGGGCTGGTGCTCGCGGCGAACCACTCGTCGAGCTTCGATCCATGGCCCCTCGGGATTCCGCTCTTCCCCCGGCGTTTTCTGCGCTTCATGGCGAAATCCGAGCTCTTCTGGTTCCCGCTCGGGAAGATCATCGCGGCCGGAGGCGCGTTCCCGGTGCGGCGTGGAGAACGCGACGACGAGGCGATCGCGACCGCGATTGCCCTCTGCCGCGCTGGGCATGCGGTAGTCATGTTCCCCGAGGGCACGCGGCGGCAGAAGGGCTTGCGCAAGAAGCACGAGGCTCGCTGGCATACGGGTGCCGCGCGGATTGCGCTCGAGGCAGGTGTGCCCTTGGTTCCTGCCGCGATCGCAGGAACCGACCGCATCGCCCGGCTTGCGCCGTTACGGGTTCGGTACGGTCCCGCCGTCGAGCTCGGAGACCTCAGCGGGCTCGCGCCGGCCGAGGGTGCGCAGATCGCGACCGACCGGCTGCAGAGCGCCATCGCCGAGCTCGGGGCGTCGCTCGCGTGAAGGCGCTGCTCGTCATCGACGGCGACTCCTTCGCCCATCGCGCCTACCACGCGATACCGAAGACGCTTCGCCGCTCCGACGGTGGGCCAGGGAACATGCTCTTCGGGTTCGGGACGATGCTGCTCCGGCTCTGGCAGGCGGAGCAGCCGCGAACGACACTGGTCGCATGGGACACCTTGGAGGTGCCTACGTACCGTCACGAAGCGCTCGCCGTCTATCAGGCGGGCCGGGAGTTCGACGCGGAGCTCATCGAGCAGCTCGGTCTCCTGCCGTCCCTCGTAGCTTCCTCCGGGCTCGCCTGTGCGAAGGCGGCCGGCTATGAGGCGGACGACTTCCTCGGCGCAGCTGCGGCAACGGAGGAGGCGGCGGGAGGGACCGTGCTGGTCGCAACCTCGGATCGGGATGCGTTCCAGCTCGCGAGCGCGAGGACGACGATCCTCCAGCCGGTGCGCGGGGAGGCGGCCGCCCGCATCGGGCCGGCCGAGGTGCGCGAGCGCTACGGCGTCGATCCCGAGCAGGTACCCGACTTCATCGCGCTGCGTGGCGATCCGTCGGACCGCATTCCGGGCGCACGGGGCATCGGCCCGAAGAAGGCGGCAGAGCTGCTCGTGCAGTACCCGACCCTGGAGGCGATGCTGGAGGCAGGCCGGTTCGCGGCCGAAGCCGACGCGCTCCGCCTCTATCGGGAGATCGCGACGCTCGACCGCTCGGCACCGCTCCCACCGTTGCCGGACGTGGATCCCGACTGGAAGGCTGCGGCCGAGCACGCGCGCGGACTCGGGATGAACGGGCTGGCGGGAAGGTTCGAGGAGGCCTCGTCATCGATCTGATCAGCCACTCGTCGCTGTCGAAGCTGCACTCTCCCGAGCGCGACTTCCATGAAGAGAATCCCACGCGGCTCGCCCGGCTGCACGAGTCCTTTCCGGGGTGGATCGAAGGGGAGCTCGCGACCAGGGAGGCGATCGAGCGCGTTCATTCCGCCGAATACCTGCACGCGATCGAGTCGATCGAGGCCGAGACCTGGCTCCTCGCCGACACGTACGCCGATGCAACGACCTGGGAAGCGGCGCTGCTCGCCGCCGGCTGCGCGCTGCGCGCGGTCGAGCAGGAGGGCTTCGCGCTCGTACGGCCGCCGGGGCACCACGCGCTCGAGAGCAGCGCGATGGGCTTCTGCATCTTCAACAACGTCGCAATAGCTGCTTGCCACGCACGGGCCGAACTCGGGGTGACGCGCGTGGCGATCGTCGACTTCGACGTTCATCACGGGAACGGGACGGAAGCAACGTTCCGCGACGACCCGTCCGTGCTCTTCGTGTCACTCCACCAGTGGCCGTTCTATCCCGGCACCGGCGGTCCGGGGACGAGCAACGAGCACACGCTCAACCTGCCGCTCCCCGCTGGGGCCGGAGATGCCGACTACACGCGGGTGTTCCGCGAGATCGTCGAGCCCGCAGTTCGCGCCTTCGACCCGGAGCTCGTTCTCGTCTCGGCAGGGTTCGACGCGCACGAACTGGATCCCCTCGGCGGAATGCGGCTCAGCGGCGAGGGCTTTCGCGAGCTGGGACGACGGTGCTCGGCCCTGGGCCCGTGGACGGCCGCCGTGCTCGAGGGCGGCTACAACGTCGACACGCTGTCGGAACTGGTGGAAGCTGCGCTCGAAGGTCTCTCGGCGCGCTAGATGCTTGATCGGGAATTTACGGCGGGCCGGATGTCGTGGCCGCCCCCGGCTGCGCGTCAATTCCCGACCAAAGCATCTAGCCGCGCGCGGTCTCGAGACGCTCGAGGGCCTCGCGCCGCGACGACACGCCGAGCTTCTTCAAGAGGCTCTTCACGTGCGAGCGAACCGTGTGCTCCGAGATGTACAGCCGCTGGGCGATCTCGTCCGTGCCCAGGTGCTCGTCGAGCAGTAGGAGAACTTCCACTTCACGCGCGGAGAGTGTCCGTGTGATGGCCTCCGGGATTCCGTCCAGGCGGCCTCCCTCGCGCACTCGATCGAGGAGTCGGCGCGCCACACCGCCGGAGAGCGCCGCCTCGCCGCGGACGACTCCGCGCAGGAATGTCGCGATCTGCTCGGGCGACTCGGTCTTCAGCAGGTAGCCGGCTGCGCCGCCACGGATTGCTGCGAGGAGGTTCTCCTCCGCGTCGGAGGCGGTCAGCACGACGACCTCGCACTCGGGCGCCTCGGCGCGGATCTGGGGGAGTGCGGTCAGGCCGTCCATTCCGGGCATCGTCAGGTCGAGGAGCACCAGGTCGGGTTGCTGCAGCCGGGCTGCGACGATTGCCTCCTCGCCGCTCGACGCATCACCTACGACCTCGAAGCCCTGCTGCGTGAGCAACGCGGACAGGGCGTCGCGCGTCAAGGGATGGTCGTCGACGATCAGGATTCGCTCGGTCACGTTTCCCTTATCGGCACAGAGCGCGCTGCCGAAAAGGGGTTATGGATCATCTGCGCTCGCAGAGCTATCGCTCGTGGCTCTTCGGGGAGATCATGCTCGTCGGCCTCCTCGCGTCGGCCACCGCGCTCTTCGCGGTCAGCTCGTCGCTCCAATCCGCATACGAGCTCCCCGAGGCCCGGCTCGTGGTCGACACGGTCATCGCGGGCGTGGCCGTGATCGTCGCGGTGCTCTCGGGGATCCGCTTCCTCGTCGACGGGCGAACGCTCGACCTCCTGCTCGCCGCCGGGTTCCTTGCGATCGCGCTGGGAACGGTGCTGTTCGGGCTTCTCCCGGTACTCGGGGGCGACCCGCTGCCGCCGTGGGCGGCCTGGGCACTGGTCGGCGCACGGTTGCTAGGCGCTGCGTTGATCGCTGTAGCGCCCTTTGCGAATGGGCGGATGTCGAGGCGCCGAACGGCGCTGCTCGCCGGTGGGGTCGGCGTCGTCGCGATCCTTGCCTCTACGGGCTTCGCCACGTCGCGGTGGGGACCGGGGAACGAGGTCTCCCTGGTGGAGGGCTCGGCGGTCGAGCTTGCCGCGGCGCTGCTGGCAGGGCTATGGCTGGTCGCGGTGATCGGCTTCGGGCTTCGCTATCACCGGCACGGACGCGATCTCGACGCGTGGCTCTGTCTGGCGGCAACTCTCGCGCTCTTTGCCGATCTCCATCTCCTGCTGACCCCGATCGTCTCCGGCGACCATGTGCTCCAGGGCGACTTCTTGCGCATCGTCGCGTTCGGGTTCCTCCTCGTCGGCGTCTGGCGGGCGGTCGCGGATGCCGAGTTCGGCCGGGCGGTCGCCGACGAGCGGGCAAGGGTCGCACGCGAGATCCACGACGGGCTCGCCCAGTACCTGTTCGCGATCTCGACGCAGGTGAGCATGCTCGAGTCCGATGCTCCACTGGAGCAGGTCCTTCCCCGTTTGAAGCGGGCAGCGACCGCTGCGCAGCAGGAAGCGCGCTTCGCGGTACTCGCACTGTCTTCAGCCGGAGGTTCGGCGCGCTTCGATTCGGCGCTCCGTCGCTACATCGACGTGCTGACCGCCGACGGCGATCTCGAAGTCGAGCTCGAGGTCGACCGGCAGGTGCGGCTCGCACCGGACGAGCAAATCGAGGTGTTCCGCAACGTGCAGGAGGGGCTCGGGAACGTCCGCCGCCACGCGGGCGCCCGCCACGTCGACGTCTCAATCGTCCAGCGTGGTGGGCGCCGAGTGGTCTCGGTCAGCGACGACGGCGTCGGCTTCGACGAGGAGACGACCACGGCCGGACAGGGGCTCGACAACATCAGGCTCCGTGCCGAGGCGATCGAAGGCGAGCTCAGCCTGCGGTCGGCTCCCGGACGCGGGACCGCTATCGAGGTCGTGCTTCGACCGAGCTAGCGACTCTTCGCGAATGCGAACACACCCGCCCATTGGCGCGCGTCGAGGTCGCGGGGATAGGACGACGCGTCGAACCCGAGCACCGGGCCAAGCCGCCGAAGCTCGCGGGGCGTGACCTTTCCCTTCAGCGCGCTCCTGACTGGGGCCTGCGAGTGGAATGCTTCCGCGAGGAACCGTCTGTAGTGCCCGTGCGCCTCCTCGGCAACGAGAGGCCGGCGACGGCGTGCGAGACGAAGAACCGCCGCGTCCACGTTCGGCACCGGCGAGAACGCACCTCGCGCGAGCCTGCCGACGATCCCCAGCTCGAACCATGCCCGCCAGTAGGCGCTGCGCAGCGTCGTCGGCCATATGGCCGCATGCTTCTGGGCGAACTCCCACTGCACGATCACATCGGCGTGCTGTAGGCCGCTGCCGGGGTTCCGAAGAAGGCTGTCGAGGACTGCTCCCGATCCGGCGAACGGAAGGTTGGACACGACCGAGAAGCTCTCGTGGGGCCAGCCCCAGTTGCACGCGTCGATCTCCACGACCCTGACGTCGCGTGCCGAGAAGCGCCGGCGAAGGTCAGCGGCGAGCGCCGGATCGATCTCCAACGCGGTGACGGCTGCGCCCGCGTCGACGAGGGCGGCAGTCAGGACGCCGGTGCCGGCCCCGATATCGACGGCATGCTGACCACCGCCGACGCCGGCCTCCCGAACGAGATCCGCTGCGAGTCTCTTACTGCGGAGGAAGTGCTGGCCGCGCGCTTCCCTTGCGGGTCGCTGGCGGACGGCCACGGAAGACCACCATCGTTGTCACGCGGACGATTCTATCCATGAGCGGTTGGCATCGGTGATCCTCCTGTTGCCGGGCCTCTGTCCTCGCGATGCACCGGTGATGCACGGCGCCGTTTCCACATCCGCAACGCGGAAGAAGCAGTGGACCGTCACCCGGACGGCCGCTGTGGTCACTTCGGTCGCTCTTCGTCGTCTTCGAGAAGATCGTCGATGAGGACGTCGAGCGCGAGGCACATCTCCTCGAAGCGGTCATTTCCGATCCGGTCGGCGTACTCGTGTTCAAGCACTGCGATGATCGAGCCCGCAGGAGCCAGCGCAGCGAGCCCCTTGTCGGTCAGAACGATGAGCTTTGCGCGCCCGTCGCTCGGATCCGGCTGGCGCTCGACTATCCCTCGACGTTCGAGGTCATCCACGAGTTCCTGCATGGAGGGGAGAGACATTGATGCGGAATCGGCGAGTTCGGTTAACCGCTTCCCTCCTCCCACCATGTTCGCGAACACGTGCAGGTGACTCGGCCGGATACCTGCCAGTCCGGGTTCGTCGCTCAGACGTGCGAACAGGTCCTTCCGGAAGAGCTTCGTCATCTGGATCAGGAGCTGCCCGATCTTGCGGCGATCACTTGACATCTTGGTCCCAAGATACTACGGTTTCCTTATCTAAGGCAACCGTAGTAAAAGGAGGCGGAACAGATGAGTAAGCCAGTCATGGCGATCCTCCGTTGGGAGGCGGATCCCGACACGGCGCTCGAGCGATATGAGAGAGCCGTTGCTGCGTGGCGAGAGACGTTCGGTGACCTCTCTTCGGGCCCGCTTCACGCGATCGCGGGACGAAGCGAGCGCGGTGGACTTGTTGTCGTCAACGTCTTTCCGACGAACGGAGACCATCTGGCATTCGGGCGGAACATGGGCGATCCGCTCACGGCAGTCGGCCTCCCGACGCCCGACGTCGAACACGTGTCGGCCCGCCGACTCGGTTGGCCGGAGAGCTTCGATGGCGAGGAGGGAGCCGTCTCCGCTGCTCGGGGCGACTAAGGCCGGCGATCTGGCCCACGTCGCCAGGAGAGCCTGATGGTCTCCATGGCGCACGGCGACTCAGCGCCCAGAGCAGCTAGCTTCATCAACTGGCCGCTGTCAGGGACGCTGAGCGCAACGGACGGGGTCGATGTCGCCCGTGTGATGCACGGAGCACGTCCTTTTATGGAAAAGCCCCGCAAAACGGGGCTTTTCCGTAGCAGGCCTGTAAGCCGGATTCTGTCGAGGATGACCATCTCTCTTTGCGGCGTACCCGGTCCCTCGGCGGGCCGCGTCAACGGGACCTGCTTCGCCTTGCACCGGACGGGGTTTGGCTAGCCGGCCGTGTCGCCACGGCCGCTGGTGGGCTCTTACCCCACCGTTTCACCCTTACCGGCCTAATCGTGCACAAATCGACCGGCGGTCTCCTTTCTGTTCCACTTTCCGTCGGCTTTCGCCGCCTGGATCGCCCCCGAGGGACTCTCCAGCGTCCTGCCCTGCGGTGTCCGGACTTTCCTCGAGCCACCTCCGCCTTACGACGGAGCGACCCGCGGTCACCCGGCCTGCACGACCGATGGTAGCTCGTAGCTCGGTAGTTCTCGACCCTCGGCGAGGATGGAGCGACACTCAGGGCATGCGAGGGTGCCCTGCGCTCGGAGCAGGAACTCCCCGCACACGAGGCACTCGAGGCTGACACCGCGTGCGAGCGAGGCGAGCTCTTGATCGAGCGTTCGGTTCAGCGGCGCGACGGTCATGCTCTGCTCCTCACCCGATGCTCCTGAAGACGCCGGTCACCTTGCCGAGAATCTGAACGTGCTCCGGATAGAGAGGTGCGAGCGCGCTGTTCTCGGGCTGCAGGCGAACGCGTCCGTCCCGCTCGCGATGGAACGTCTTGACGGTCGCCTCGTCGGCGGCTTCGTCTTCGCCGACCAGCGCGACGACGATGTCGCCTTGACGGGCGTCGTCCTGACGATGGACGACGACGATGTCCCCGTCGAGGATCCCCGCTTCGATCATCGACTCGCCCTTGACGCGGAGCAGGAAGTCGGCGTTCCGGCCGAGCGGCTCCGGGACGGCGATCCGGTCTTCGATCTCCTCCTCTGCGAGCAGCGGCCCGCCCGCGGCGATGCGTCCCACGAGCGGGAGCAGATCCGGGGCCGAGTGCGACTCGGCGTCCGCGGCGCGCTGCCGACCGACGAGCTCGATGGCTCGTGGCTTGGTCGGATCGCGCCGCAACAGGCCTGCGCGTTCGAGGTTGGCGAGGTGCGCGTGGACGGTGGAAGGGGAGGCGAGGCCGACCGCGTCGCCGATCTCACGCACCGTGGGCGGGTATCCGTGGCCGTCGACGTACTCGGCGAGGAACTGCCAGATCTCCTGCTGACGTGACGTGAGCATCGGGGTCTCGAGCATGGGGATCTCTCCTGTCTCGGGGGAACGAACGTATGTTCGTCAGGAGAGAGTAGATCCCTGCCCGGACGGCGTCAAGCCGGTCTGAGCTCCCAACGCGATGAACGGCCATGTCGGGGCGATCACCACGTTAGAAGCTCTTGCGAGTCGCGAAGAAGGCGTGCTCGCCGGCGTGCGGGTCGTCGACGGTCTCCACATCCACGAGCTCGAGCCCAGCCCCGGCGATGAGATCGCGCCAGACAGCTTCCGGGAACACGCCGCACGTCTGGTGGTCGTGCTCGACGCGTACTTGCTCCGTCTGCTCCATCAGCACCACCACGAACTCGACCTCGTAGGTCGTGTCGTCGGGATCCGGGTCATGATCCCACTCGAGGTAGCGAAGCCTGCGACCGTCGTCCCCGTCGTGACCGCCGTGCCGCGTCTGGGGAGCAAAGAGCTCCCGCGTCGTGTCGGGCACGAGGATCCCGACGCCTCCCGGACGCACGTGCGCGCACACGGTCTCGAGGACTGCTCGGAGGTCCTCCTGCGTGGTCATGTACGCGATGGCGTCGTGCACGAGCACCACGTCGAAGATCGACCCGAGGCGAAGCGTGCGCATGTCGCCCTGGATGTGCTCGCACTCGGGATTGAGCGTCCGCGAGAGCTCGAGCATCTCTTCGGAGATGTCGGTCAAGGTGCACGTGAAGCGCGCCTTGAGATGAGAGGCGTTGTTCCCGCCTCCCGAGCCGAGCTCCAGCAGCGTCCTCGCCTCCCCGTCAACGGTGGCGTCGACGACCCGGGCGATGTGATCGGCCTCTTCCTCGTAATCAGAGGGATGGGTGAGCAGATGGAACCACGGGGCGAGCTCGGAGTAGAGCCGCATGACCCAATTCAAGCCGAAGAGTCGAAGGGCGGTCCCGGGACCGCCCTTCGCATGCGCTGGAGAGGACTTGAACCTCCACGGCCTAAGTGGCCACTAGGCCCTCAACCTAGCGCGTCTACCAATTCCGCCACCAGCGCGAGCCGACGATGATTCTACGCGAGAAGGTGGTACAGGATGATCGTGTTGAGGGTGTAGACGCCGGCCACGAGCACCGTAAGGCGGGTGAGGTTCCGCTCCACGATGTGCGTTCCGCCCTGCGAGTGCGGCGTGAAGCCGAGCCCGCCCATGCCCGCCTCGCGCCCCGAGTGCATGAGGATGAGCGTGACCATGAAGGCGCTCAGGAGCACCTGGATGACGGCGGAGATCTGCAGCCACGGCATCGCGCGGCCAGGGTAGCAGCGGATATATGGTCAGCTCGTGGCCGATGATGCGCGCGAGCGGATTCAGAAGCTCCTCGTCACGGGCGACAACCGGCTGAAACAGGGCGTCGCGCACGTGAAGGTGCGCGAGACGTACGAGGAGGCGCTCTCGGTCGCGAAGGAGGCCGGGCTCGAGGACTCGATTCGTCCTCTGGTCGAGGTCAGGCTCGCGGACCTCGAGCGGCTCGCTCGAGAATCGCCTCCACCCGTGCCGCCTGCAGCTTGACGTCGTGATCGCCTGCGGCGTCGCGGGCTGCGAGATTCGGCCGCGGGAGGGCTGCCGCTTGTGAGAGCGCGGAGACGAGTGCGTGCTCGTCTTCGGGATCGACCAGCACCCCCGACTCGGGCGTCACGAACTCCGGCGGCCCGCCGACTCGCGTCGCGACGACCGACCGCGCGGACGCCATCGCCTCCAGGGTTGCGAGGCCGAAGGGCTCGACGAGGCTCGGCTGACAGACAACATCGGAGGCGGCGATCCACGCCGGAACCTCGTCGTGCGCGACGCGCCCCGCCAGTTCGATCCCGGGCCGGCCTGCGAGAGCGGCACGGAGGGGCCCGTCCCCCACGAAGGTCAACATGCCCTCGCCGCGCTGCTCGAAGGCACGCGCGAGGTGGAGGACGTTCTTACGCTCCGAGAGCCCGCCGAGACAGAGGAACCGGGTTCCGTCTCCGATCCAGCCGACCTCCGCGCGGGCGGCCACGGAATCACGGGCTGAGAAGCGCTCGAGATCGACGCCGCAGTCGACGATCTCGGTCTTCGCCGCCGCCTCCGGCACCGCTTCCGCGAGCCGGTCGCGCAGCCAGTTCGAGACCGCGACGATGGCGGACGCTCGGCGGACGACGTGCCGGGTCGCTGCCCGGATGACGGGGCTCCTGCGAGCGTTCTCGACGTCTTGCCCGTGCGCGGTGGCGACGAGCGGTGCGCGCGACGCGAACGCGCCGAGAAGGCCAGCCGGAACGAGGAAGTGCGCGTAGACGACGTCGGGCCGGAACCGCCTCGCGGCGCGTAGTGCATCGAGAGCGAGCCGGAGGTGGCGACCCTTCCCGCCTTCACGGCGGTCGACCACAGCGCGCTCGAGGTCGTGTCCACGCGCAGCGAGCTCACGCTCGAGGTTGGCCACGAAAACGCCGAGATCGGGGTCGTCGGGCCCCGGGTACATCTGCGAGACGAGGAGGATCCGCAGCCGGCTTACCCGCGCGTCACCTGGAGGATGCCGAGGCACATCTCGTCCGTGGTGCCCTCGCCCCAGAGCACGTAGCGCGGTGTCTTCGGGATGCCGTGGCCGCCCTGCCTGCGCTTGTGCACGTCGTGCCTGCAGGTGACCCGCACGACGTCGCCTGGAGCTGCCTCGACCTCTCGAGCGAGCGTGTACGCGTTCTGCCAGTGGAAGTCCCAGCGCGGGATGTCGAGCAGCACCTTCGCAGTGGGCGTTCCGGGATTGAGCACTACGCGGATCGAAGCTCCGAGCAGGTGCATGTGGCCGGCTGCCACGTGAATCGTCGTCGGCTGCGTCAGGCGCCGGTCACACGTGGAGACCGTCCCCGCACGCGGGTTCGCCGCGCTTCCTCGGCAGAGGATCAGGAGCCCGGCCGGCACGAACGCGGCCTGGGACCCGTACTTGCCCGTCAGGTCGAACAGCGCCTCGTTTCGGCTGCACAGCCGACCCTTTTCGCCCTGAGCGCAGGCGATCTCGACCGGCGCGGGGAGGAGCATCGTCTGCAGCGGGGTGAGCTTCGCCGCGGACGGTGCAACCGTGAGCACCGCGCGAGAGCGGTCGGGAGTCCGGCCGTTCAGCAGGTTGTAGTGCACCTGCATCACGATCTGGCTTCCCGCGGGCAGCGGGACTCCGGTCCCCTGGGGAAGGCGATTTCCTCCCCAGCCGGGCGCCCACGCGGCGACCCAGTTGGCGTCGTTCAGCGAATCCTGGATGGAGCCCGCGCCGTCGCCCGAGGGGAGCCCCGTCCCCCCGAAGCAGTTCCATCCGAGCCCGGCCGCGCCGCTGTCAAGCCGCTCGGCGTCCGCGACTCGGCCGCGCGAGACCCGGAAGAGGATGACGTGGTGGACGACCTTTGCCGCCTCGGGCTCGATGCGGGCCGAGGTCACGAAGGAGTCGCCGGATCGCTTTGGATCGAGCAGGAAGCAGCGGTAGTCGTCCGTCACGCCCTTGGCGGCGCGCGGCTTGTACGTGGAAGGCATGCGTAGCGTGAGGACGGACTCGCCCGGCGCGACCCGAACGGGCGTCCTCGGGAGCGGCTTCCGTGCCGGGCCGTCGATTCGGCCACCCGCGCGGGCCCAGGCCAGGATCGTCGCGCGTTCGGCCGCGCTCAATCTTCGCCCCTGCTCGCCGACGTAGCTCGGAGACCTCGCGCCGGGCGGCCAGGGCGGCATGAGCCCGGCCTGCACCTTCGCGGCGATCAGGCCCGAGCGCGACGAGATCTGCTTCGCTGTCTCGAACGGGACGGGTGCGATCCCGCCGATCTGATGACACCCGGCGCACTTCTGCTGGATGATCGGAGCGACGTCGCGCGTGAAGCTCGGAGCTGCGGCAGGCCCGGCGCTCGACTCACCCCCACGTGACCCGGCGAGCGCTGCGAGTGGAATGCCGAGCGCCAGAACCAGAGCCGTCGCGCCCGCAATCTGTGTCGCCCTAGGCATGCCGACCGTCATATGTACCGTCGTACATACCCCATAGCTCGCGGAGAACGCCGCAGATCTCGCCGACGGTGCAGCGTGCGCGAAGCGCCTCGCGCATCGGTGGAAGCAGGTTCGCGTCGGTCTCGGCAGTGTCTCGGATCTCGGTCAGCGCGCGCGCCGCGACGTCTGCGTCCCGCTCGGCCCGGACCCGGGCTGTTCGCTCCTTCTGCCGCTCCTCGCTCTCGGGATCGACCTGCAGGAGCTCGACCCGCTCCTCTCCTTCCTCCGTGAAGCGATTGACACCGACGACCACGCGGTCGCCGGACTCGACGTCCGCCTGATGGCGGAAGGCCGACGCTTCGATCTCGGCCTGGACGAATCCCTGCTCGATCGCGGCCACCGCGCCACCCAGCTCGTCCACCCGCTGGATCAGCTCGCGCGCTTTTTCCTCGAGCTCGTTCGTGAGGGCCTCGATGAAGTACGCGCCGCCCAGCGGGTCGGCCGTGTCCGTGCCGCCCGCCTCCTGGGCGAGGATCTGCTGCGTCCGGAGCGCGATCCGCGCCGCTCGCTCGCTCGGCAGCGCGAGCGCCTCGTCGAACGAGTTCGTGTGGATGGACTGCGCACCGCCGCAGACCGCCGAGAGCGCCTGGATCGCGACCCGCACGATGTTGTTCTCCGGTTGCTGCGCGGTCAGCGTCGAGCCGCCGGTCTGCGCGTGAAACCGGAGCGCCCTCGCCCGTGGGTTCGTGGCCCCGAAGCGCTCGCTCATGATCTCCGCCCACAGCCGGCGCGCGACCCGGAACTTCGCCACCTCCTGGAAGAAGTGGTTGTGCGCATTGAAGAAGAACGAGAGCCGCTCACCGAACTGATCGGGAGAGAGCCCGGCGGCGATCGCAGCTTCGCAGTACGCGATGCCGTTGCTGAGCGTGAATGCGAGCTCCTGCGCGGCGCTCGCACCCGCTTCGCGGATGTGGTACCCGGAGATGGAGATCGTGTTCCACCGCGGGAGCCGTTCCTGGCAGTACGCGAAGAGGTCGGTCGTCAACCGCATCGAGGGGCGCGGCGGGAAGATGTAGTTCCCGCGGGCGACGTACTCCTTGAGGACGTCGTTCTGGACCGTGCCCCGTAGCCTGTCCCCGGCGACTCCGTGTTTCTCCGCCACGAGCTCGTAGAGAAGGAGGAGCAGTGCGGCGGGCGCGTTGATCGTCATCGACGTGGACACTTCGGCGAGCGGTATCCCTTCGAGCAGCTCGTCCATGTCGGCGAGCGAGTCGATCGCCACGCCGGTCCGGCCGACCTCGCCTTCGGCCAACGGGTCGTCCGAGTCGTAGCCGAGCTGCGTCGGCAGGTCGAACGCGACCGAGAGCCCGGTCTGCCCACGTTCGAGGAGGTAACGGAAGCGCGCGTTCGTCTCCCCGGCCGAGCCGAAACCCGCGTACTGGCGGATCGTCCACGGACGGCCGCGATACATGGTCGGAGTGGGGCCGCGCGTAAAGGGATCCTCGCCCGGAAGCTCGAGCGGACCGGGCGGGATGTCAGCCGCCGTGTAGACGGGCTTCACCTCGATGCCGGAGTCGGTCAGCCGGCGATCCGCGGCGGTCGCCATCGCGCGAAGGCTAGATGCATCTACACGCTGGCGACGAACCGCACCATCGCGTCGACTGCCTGCGTCCGCGTCAGGCCGTGGCGTCGGACCAGCGAGTGCCAGGTCTCGAGCTCGAGTGCGTGCCCGATGGCCGCACGCACCGCCTTGCGCCGCGACCAGCCCGCCGCGAGCCCATCTCTGAGCGACAGGAGACCTCCCTCTCGCCGCTCGACGAGCGCGGCAGTCGTCGAGTGGACGCTGGAGTCGCGCTTGAAGATCTCGAGGTCGTGTCCGACGCGTTCGTACCATTCATAGACGGCGTCCAAGGCCACTTGCAGGCGTCGCTTCGGATCGTCGACGTACGTCCAGCGCGACGCGTCCGGGAACGGATGGCGAGCGGCCCAATGCGCAGAGCACGCATCGAAGAGCGCGCGCTCGTCGCGAAAGTGCGCGTAGACCGTGTGACGCTGCACGCCCGCTCGCGCGGCGATGGCGGAGACGGTCGTCTGCGCAGGGCCGACGCTGGTGTGCAGGCCGACCGTGGCCTCCACGATCCTCCTGCGCGTCTCGGCCTGACCTTCTGCGCGCCGGTTCAGCTCGTACTTGCGAGTCATTGCACAGGAGTGTATCTCGAAATTTGACAGTAGCGGGCGGGCCGCTCATAATCGCCGTACAGTGTTGTGCAACGAAAAGGAGAGGTGCGATGCAGCAGGTCGATCTCAACTCGTTTCCCCTGATGGACGTCGAGTCGGCTCTCGACCCGAGCCGGCGCGTCCGGGTCGGCTTCCCTCACCACAGCCAGGTCGGGAACGCGAGCACGGCCACGGTCTACTTCGAGCTCGACCCTGGAACGCATGTCGGGCTGCACCAAGACAGCTCCGAGGAGCTACTGCTGATCCTGGAGGGAGAGGGCGAGGCGACGGTCGGGAAAGAGACCGCAGTCGCACAGGCGGGTGCGGTCTTGACGGTTCCCGCGCTGGAGCCGCATGACATCCGCAACGTCGGCAGGGGCATCCTTCGTGTACTCGGCTTCTTCTCGGCGTCCACACTCGTTGCGACGTTCGACGAGCCGGTCGCGCCCGGAGGACCGCAGGTGTTCGTGATCGGCGCCCCGATCGAGATTGCGGCGCCGCTCGAGGAGCCGGTGCCTGCCTAGCCCCCGCCCAGCGCGGAAGGAGGGTACGCCGCCGATACCCTCCTTCCGATGAAGGTGCGAGTGCGGCTGTTCGCGGCGCTTCGTGAGCGCGCGGGATCTCGAAGCGTCGAGCTCGAGCTCTCCGACGACGCGGTTGTAGGGGACGTCTGGGACGGGCTCGGGCTCGGCGGCGAGCCCGACGGTCTCCTGTACGCCGTCAACCGCGACTATGCGGAGAAGAGCGCGAAGCTCTCTCCGGACGACGAGGTGGCCGTCATCCCACCCGTCTCCGGCGGCGACTTCCGGCTTTCGGAAACCCCGCTCTCGATCGAGGACGCCGTCGCGGAGGTGCGAAGCGACGAGGCCGGCGCGATTGCGACCTTCGTCGGCACCACGCGGGCTCGCTCGCGCGAACGTGAGGTCCTCCATCTCGAGTACGAGGCCTACGAGGGCATGGCCGAGCAGGTCATGGCCAGGCTCGCTCGGTCGTTGAAGGAACGGCACGATCTCTGTGAAGTCGCGATCCACCATCGCATCGGGCGCGTGGACATCGGAGAAACGAGCGTCGTCATAGCCGTCTCGGCGCCGCACCGGGCGGCTGCGCTCACCGCCTGTCACGAGGCGATCGACGAGCTGAAGGTCACGGTTCCGCTCTGGAAGAAAGAGCTCTACGAAGGCGGCGAAGAGTGGATCGGCCGAGGATCATGAGGGACGACCAGCTGGGGTCTGGCTTGAGCCAGACCCCAGACCACTCTCCCCGCGAGGCCCCCGAGCCGCCGACCCTGCCGAACCCGGAGCTCTCCGAGCACGGAGCTCGAGGGTACGAGCCGGTGCATCCGCGCGGCGGCTTTGTGAGCATGCTGCGGAAGCTCGCAGCGCCCGTCATCGCATTGGCGTTCCTCGTCGTGAAGTTCGGCGGGTTCCTTCTCAAGTTCAAGGTTGTGACGACAGGCGCCTCGATGCTCGTCTCGATCGGTGCGTACGCCTGGATCTGGGGACTGCCGTTCGCGATCGGCTTCGTCGTCCTGATCTTCATCCACGAGATCGGTCACGTGATCGAGCTCCGGCGCCAGGGTGTGCCCGCGAGCGCACCGCTCTTCATTCCCTTCCTGGGTGCCGTCATCGGGATGAAGGAGCTGCCGGACGACGCCTGGAAGGAGGCCCGTGTGGCGCTTGCAGGTCCGATTCTCGGGTCGGTGGGAGCTGCGGCCTTCTGGATCGCGGGTGAAGCGTCGGGCTCGGAGCTCCTGGTCGCACTTGCCTTCGTCGGTTTCTTCCTGAACCTGTTCAACCTGATCCCGATCGTCCCGCTCGACGGAGGTCGTGCGGTCGCGGCGCTGCATCCGGCCATCTGGTTCGTCGGGCTCCTGATGATGGTCGGGCTCGTCGTCGTCAGCTTCAACCCGCTGCTTCTCCTGATCGTCGTGATCGGCGGCTTCGATCTCTGGCGACGCTGGAGGGAGCGCGGTCAGGCGGCCGAGTACTACAGGTTGCCCACCTGGCAGAAGGCGACCGTCGGCGTCGTCTATCTCGGCCTCGCCGCCATCCTCGGTCTCGCCATGTCGGCGACGTATGTCGAGCGAGACTTCTAGTGCTTCCTGTCGTGGATACGGTTGTGATTCGCCGGCGAGAACCGAGCAGGCCTAGGACGCAGGGAGCGCCAATATTCTTGAATATTGGCGCGACTGAGGACGACGGCGTGCGAAGCCTTCGCAGCCGCGCGAAGCGCGGGCGTATCCACGGCGGGGAGCACTAAAGATGCCGGAGGGCCCGGAGCTCGATCGCCGCGTTCTGCGGGCGAGCCAGGAAACGCTCGCCGGCGACATCTCGCTGATCGCATCCGAGTTCCTGGCCGGGTTCCAGGCGATCCAGCAGATCGAGCGCCCGGCGGTCTCGATCTTCGGGTCGGCGCGCGTGCAGGAGGGCACGCCGACCTACGAGAGCGCGCGCGCGACCGGCCGCGCGTTTGCCGAGGCGGGGTTCGCCGTCGTCACCGGTGGCGGGCCCGGCGTCATGGAGGCGGCCAACCGCGGCTGCCAGGAGGCGGGCGGTCTCTCGGTCGGCTTCAACATCGAGCTGCCCCACGAGCAGGGATTGAACGCGTTCTGCGACATCGGTTTGACCTTTCGGCACTTCTACTCCCGCAAAGTGATGTTCGTGAAAGCGGCCGAGGGCTTCGTGATCTTCCCCGGCGGCTTCGGTACGCAGGACGAGCTCTGGGAGGCGCTGACGCTGATCCAGACCCGCAAGATCGGCAACTTCCCGGTCGTGCTCTTCGACTCCGACTACTGGGGTGAGCTGCTCGACTGGGTGCGGAAGGAGATGCTCGAGGACAAGCTGATCTCGCCCGAGGACGTCGACCTTCTCTTCCTCACGGACGACCTGCGGGAGGTGGTGGAGCTCGTCGTCTCCCGCTACGACGTTCGCGTCGCGGAAGGATCTGCATGACGGCGGGAACGATCGACACTGCCGTCCGCCGGATCCGGGACGAGACCGATCTCGAGCCTGTCGTGGGCGTCGTCCTCGGCAGCGGCCTCGGTGGGATCGCGGACGAGGTGCAGGACCGCATCGAGATTCCCTACGACCGGATTGCCGGCTGGCCGGTGGCGACGGCGGTCGGCCATGCCGGAGTGCTCACGCTGGGGACGATCGACGGAGTTCCCCTGGCAGTGATGCGGGGAAGGGCGCATCTCTACGAAGGCATCGGCGCCGACCGGGCCGTCTTCGGAGTACGGGTCCTCGCGCGACTCGGCATGCGCACGCTCGTCGTCACGAACGCCGCGGGCGCGATCGACGAGTCGTATCGCCCCGGGATGCTCGTGCTCGTCTCGGACCATGTCAACCTGATGGGGGCGTCGCCGCTCGTCGGGCCGAACGACGACGCGCTCGGCCCGCGCTTCCCGGACATGAGCGATGCGTATGACCCGGAGCTTCGGCGGATCGCGCGTGAGGCCGCAGCCCGGCTCGGCGTCGAGGTGGGCGAAGGCGTGTATGCCGCCTGGCTCGGCCAACAGTTCGAGACGCCCGCGGAGATTCGGTTCATGCGCGCGATCGGAGGGGGACCTCGCCGGCATGTCGACCGTGCCGGAGGTGATCGCCGCACGCCACCTGGGAATCCGTTGCCTCGGGATCTCCGTCGTCACGAACATGGCGGCCGGGGTGGTTGACGGCAAGCTCGGGCACGAAGAGGTGCTTGCGGTGGGCGCGGAGGCCCAGCCACGGCTGACCGCGCTCCTGCGTGAGGTTCTGCCCGCGCTTGCGAGCTAGAGAGCGTCTCGCCACACTCCCTCCATGCCGGGCCCGCGCTCGCTCCGCGATCTTCCCTCCGTCGACAGGCTTCTTGCGGACGAACGGCTCGCCGGTGAGCCGCGCGACCTCGTTCTCGACATCGCCCGCTCGGTGTTGGAGCGTGCGCGAGCGGAGATCAAAGCCGGGCGGAAGCCGGGCGTGCTCGTCGATGCCGTGCTGGACGAGCTCGCGCAGGCACGCCGGCCTTCGCTGCGTCGCGTCGTGAACGCGACCGGCGTGCTGGTGCACACGAATCTCGGACGGGCACCGCTTGCGGACGCTGCCCTCGCGCGCGTGATGGAGGTGGGAGCCGGCTACTCGAACCTCGAGTACGACCTCGAGCGCGGGGAGCGAGGGTCGAGGCAGGATCATCTCGGATCGCTCCTCGAGCGCCTCACCGGCGCCGAGGCCGCTCTCGTGGTGAACAACAACGCGGCGGCGGTGCTGCTCGCCCTCGCCGCGCTCGCGGAGGGGCGGGAAGTCGTGGTTTCGCGCGGCGAGCTGATCGAGATCGGCGACGGCTTCCGGATTCCGGACGTGCTCGCGCGCTCCGGTGCCCGTCTCGTGGAGGTGGGGACGACGAACCGGACGCGTGCTGCCGACTACGAGCACGCGGTCGGGCCCGAGACAGCTGTTCTGCTTCGGGTGCACCAGTCGAACTTCCGCGTCGTCGGCTTCTCCGAGCAGCCGCGCCTCGCGGAGCTGGCCGACGTCGCGCGGAGGATCGGCGTACCGCTCGTCGACGATCTCGGCTCCGGCGCTCTCGCGCGAGTCGGCGACGAGCCGACGCCGGCCGAGAGTCTCCGCGCCGGGGCGGATCTCGTCTGCTTCTCGGGGGACAAGCTTCTCGGTGGGCCACAGGCGGGGATCGTGGTGGGGCGGGCGGAGCTGGTGGAGAAGATGCGGCGTCATTCGCTCCAGCGCGCGCTTCGGGCCGACAAGCTGACGCTTGCGGCGCTCGAAGGCACGCTCTCGCTCGCCCTCTCTCCCGAGACGAGGGATCGGATTCCGGTGCTCCGCATGCTGCACGAGCCGATCGAACGGGTGCGGGCGCGCGCGGAGCGACTCGCCGATCTCGTCGGCGGCGAGGTCGAGGAGACGGTGGCACGCGTGGGCGGGGGCGCCCTCCCGCTCGCGGAATTGCCAAGTGCCGCGTGCGCCGTCGAGGAGCAGCTTGCGGAGCCGCTTCGACTCGGGAACCCGCCGGTGATCACCGTCGTGCGCGACGGCCGCACGCTTCTCGACTGTCGCACGCTCACCGACGCTGAGCTCGACGACGTCGCCGCTGCGGTGCGCGCGGCGCGATGACCGTCGTCGAGGTCGAGCTCCCGGAAGAGCGATCCCGGCTCTGCGAGGACGTCCTCCGTGACCTTCCGGAGTGGTTCGGCATCGAGGAGGCGACGGCCGCGTACATCAGGGACGTCGCCGAGCTCCCCACCTTTGGGATCGGCGACGACGCCTTCCTCTCCCTCCAGCTGCACGCGCCTCGGGCCGCCGAGGTCTACGTCATGGGAGTGCGGAGAGCCAAGCACGGGCAAGGCCTCGGCAGCACGTTGCTTCGCGCCGCCGAGGAGTACCTGAGCGCACGCGACGTCGAGTACCTGCAGGTGAAGACGCTCGGGCCGTCCGATCCCGATGCCGGTTACGCGAACACCCGGAGCTTCTACCTTGCGCGAGGTTTCGTGCCGCTCGAGGAGATCCACGGCCTCTGGGAGCGCAATCCGTGCCTGGTCATGGTGAAGCGGCTCTGATGCGCGTTGCCGGGGGCGGATGAGCCGGCTCGAGCCAGAGTCCGTTCTCTGGAACATGCTTCGCGGCGGGCTCGCGACGAAAGCGCTCTCGCTCGTCGCCGATCTCCGGGTCGCCGAAGCGCTCGCCGCCGGCCCGCGGCGTGTCGAGGATCTCGCTCGCGAGGTCGACGCGGACCCCGACACGCTGCACCGTCTCCTGCGTGCGCTCGCAAGCGACGGAGTGTTCGCCGAGGAAGAGCCCGGAGTCTTTCGCAACAACGAGGTATCCGAGGTGCTCCACCGCGGAGATGGCTGGGACGATTTCGCTCACCTCTTCGGCGGCAGCTGGCTGCGGGCGGTCGGCGCGCTCGGTACGAGTTCCGGTGAGCCCGCGTTTCAGCGGACGCACGGCGCCGAGTTCTGGAGCTGGCTCGAGAAGCAACCTGACGAGCGGGCAGCGTTCGACCGGGCGATGCTCCAGGGGTGGGAGTCGAGAGTCGAACGCTTGGCCCAGCTCGAGTGGCGCGACGACGAGCTAGTGGTCGACGTGGGCGGCGGCAACGGCTCGCTGCTCGTCGAGCTTCTGCGCAAGCAACCGGGCCTGCGCGGCATCGTCTTCGACCTGCCCGAGACCAACCGCGATGAAGCGGCGCTCGGCGATCGCATCGAGTTCGTCGCCGGCGATTTCTTCGAGCGCGTTCCGGTCGGCGACGTCTACCTACTGGCGACGATCCTGCACGACTGGGACGACGAGAGGGCAGCTGCGATTCTGCGAACGATCAGTGCTTCGGCGCCGGCCGGCGCACGATTGCTGATCCTCGACTCCGTCCTTCCTCCCGGCAACGAGCCGCACGGCGCGAAGTGGCTCGACCTCTTGATGCTCGCCCTCTTCGATGGCCGGGAGCGGGACGAGACGCAGTGGCGCGAATTGGTCGCGGCCGGCGGGTTCGAGCTCGTCAGCATCCGGGACGGGCTGATCGAGGCGCGATGCCGCTGACGATCGGCACGGCCGGGCACATCGACCATGGCAAGACCTGGCTCGTCCGAGCGCTGACCGGGAAGGACACGGACCGCTTGCCCGAGGAGCAGCGGCGAGGGATCTCGATCGACCTGGGGTACGCGCCGCTGGTGCTCGGGGACGGGCGCCGCCTTTCCGTCGTCGACGTGCCGGGTCACGAGCGGTTCGTGCGGACGATGGTGGCCGGGGCGACGGGCATCGACCTCTTCCTCCTCGTCGTCGACGCGGGGGAGGGGCCCCGTCCGCAGACCCACGAGCATCTCGCGATCCTCCGCCTGCTCGGCATCGAGCGCGGGGTCGTCGCCGTGACCAAGGCGGACCTTGTGGAAGACGAAACCCTGGAGCTGGCGATCGAAGTTGCGCAGGATCTCGTCCCCGGAGCCGAGGTCGTCGCAGTCAGCGCGCGGACTGGGGCTGGCATCGACGCGCTGCTCGCTGCCATTGGCCGGGCAGTGGAAGGAGTCGAGCAGGCACGGGTGCATGGTCCGACGCGGCTCTACATCGACCGCACGTTCACGTTGCGCGGCATCGGCACGGTGGCCACCGGGACGCTCTGGTCGGGCACGATCGGCGCGGGAGACGAGCTCGTTCTCCAGCCCTCCGGCAAGCAGGTGCGAGTGCGGAGCGTGCAGGTGCACGATCGCGACGTCGAGCGGGCGGAGGCCGGACAGCGGGTCGCGGTCAGCCTGCCGGGGATCGAGCGCGCCGAGGCGATCCGTGGCGACGCTCTCGTCCAGGCCGGCGGCTACCCGGTCTCGTACCGGCTCGACGTCGTGTTGGACGAGCTCGAGCCGATCGGCGACGGCGCGCGCGTCCAGGTTCACGTCGGCACGGCACACGTTGCCGCGCGCGTGGTCAAGGTAGGAGAGCGCGGTGCGCAGCTGCGGTTGGCAGCGCCTGTCGTGGCGGCCCGTGGCGATCGCGTGATCCTGCGTGCGGAGACGACGCTCGGCGGTGGCCGTGTGATCGACCCCGCACCGCCGCGCCACCGAGACGTCGAGCGGATGGCACTCGTCGAACGCGGGGACGTCGCGGCGACGGTGCACGCGCCCGTGCTCGCGAATTCGCTCAGGTTCGTCCTCGACGGAGAGCCCTTGGGCATGGAGCGCGCGGGGCCGTGGGTCTTCTCACGCGCCTGGCTCGACGGGCTCGTGCGAGAGCTGCGCTCTGCGATCGAGGCCGCCGATCTCATCGATCCGGGCGTCTCGACACCTTCGGAATCCTGGGCCACCGACGTGCTTCCGCTGCTCCCGTTCGAGCGGCGCGGCGCCAAGCTCTATCTCCCCGGCGCGGTTCCCTCGATCGGCGCTCGCGAGCAGGATGCCGAGCGGCTCGTACGTGAGCTGGGCGAGGCGGGCGTGCGGGCCACCAAGGTCGAGGACGACGAGCTCACGCGGTTTCTGGAGGCGAGGGGAGAGATCGTCAGGCTCGGCAGGGAGCACGCGATCGGGGCAGGATCCTTCGAGGTCGCCAAGGAGGCGCTCCTCGCCGAGTGCGCCTCCGCGGGGGAGATCACACTCGCCCGGTTCAGAGATCTCCTCGACATCGGGCGACGCGATTCCCAGCTCCTGCTCGAGCGCTTCGACCAGGACGGGCTCACGCGGCGCATCGGAGATCGCCGCGTGCTTCGCCGCTCGGCGCAACGGGCCTGACCAGCCGCGTCCGCACGCCTGTGGGCGAATCGACACACACTTGTCGCGCCTCCACCCGTCTCGAGCGGACGTGTCCAGGGTCAGACCCTTGTTACCTACCGCACAATCGAGAGCGGCGTACCCGGCGGCATCAACCGGTCGAGGCGGAGGATGTCGGCGTTTGCGAGGCGGATGCAGCCGTGCGAGATCCGACCGGGTATCAGCGTCGGCTGGTTCGTTCCGTGGATCCCGACGAAGCCACCGGCCGGCCAATCGGTGAGCGTCGCCGAGCGCGCGCTGGTCCCGAATGCAAGCGGGCCGTAGGTCGCGCTCGAGTACTTGGTCAGCCTGTTTCGAACATAGAACTGACCGGTCGGAGTCGGCCAGCGACGTTGCCCGACGCCGACGCGGGCGCTCCAGATAGGTTTGCCGAGCCTGTATAGCGTGGCCTTGAAGCTCGAAAGCCTGACGACGAGGTGGGTCGAGACCTCGTTGTATCCGCCGAGCGCAGTACGCGGAATCCAGCCGAGCGTGTTGTTGGGCAAGATCGGTAGTCGGGCCTGAATCCAGAGCTGCCCGCCACGCTCGACTCGTTGCAGCGCGAGCACGACGTTCGTCGTTCCTTCGGGCGTCCGCGTCGACAGTCGAGCCACGACCTTCGCACCGAAGCCCGGAGTCGCCCGTGCGGCAACCGCTTGCTCCACACCCAGGTAGCGGGAGATGCCGTTCACGTCGCTGAGGCGGTGGGGCGGGGGGGCTGCTTGCGCCTCGACGAGCAGAGGCTGCGTCGAGACCTCGACGCTCGCGCTCGGGATCGGAGGAAGATCGAACCCGCCGTCGTCGACCGCGGGGTCGCGCCCGTACGCGAACGCGACGAACACGAGAAAGAGCGCAAGGGCGGCAACGAAGCCGCCCTTGCGCCTGCTCTTGGTCGTCAACCCGTGAACGACGGCGGCGAACCCGTCGCGGTCATGCCCGGGCCCGTGGAGATGAAGCCCGTCTTTCCGACGGCCGCGAGGATCTGCGCCATCGTCTTCGGCTTGTCGAAGGCCGCCGGCGCGGGAGGAGCGCCGTTGATGTGCCGGATCCACGACGCGTGCCGCGCCTCGACCGTGTGGATCGCGAGCGCCGCCTTCAGTACCGCGTTCGCGTCGACTCGCGGCGCCTGGCCGGCATACGCCATGACGCCCGTGTCCTCGAGCACCTGTGCCGTGGCCTTGAACTTGGCCTCGTTCTCCGTGGTGCCCTGGAAGTCGAACGACGGTTTCGCGACTGCGCGTGCGCCGAGCATGCCCTTCAGCGCGGCGACATGCGTCCGCTCATGGGCGGCCACGACCTGCGCGAAACGCCGCACCCGGGCGTTGCGAATAGCCCCCATGGCCACGGCCTCGGTGTAGAACTCGGCCTCCAGGTACTCCAGCGTCAACGCGAAGTTCGCGATGGCGATGTCGTTTTCGGTGGCCGCTTTGGCGGCGTCGGCGAACAGCGCGGAGAGAACCGCGCCTCCTCCGATGATTCCGCCTCCGAGGAGTGCTCCCTTGCGGAGGAAACCGGCTCGCGAGTCCGGACCGATGCGATCGAGCGTCTCTGCAAGTGCACCGTCCCTGTCGACCTGCGCGAGCGTGAGATGGTCAGACATGTTCGTCCTTTCCTTTCTCGGCCGCTCAGGCCGTGATGAACCCGGTTGCACCGACCGCGGCCTCGATCTGCTTCTGCGTCTTGGCAGCATCGAAGGCGGCGGGCGCCGGATTCTGTTGGAGGATGTCGCGCACCCACGCTGCATGGCGCGCCTCGACGGAGACGATGCTCGCGGCGGCCGCCAGCGTCGGCTTGGTCAGGTTCGGCCCCTGGCCGTTGTACGCCGCCACGCCCGTGTCTTCGAGCACGCGTGCGGTGGCCAGGAACTTCGTCTGATCCTCGGTGGTGCCCTTGAAGTCGAACGTCGGCTTCGCGCCCGCCTTCGAGCCGAGGGCCCCCTTCAGGAACGCGACATGCGCGCGCTCATGAGCGCCGACGACGCGGGAGAACTCTCGGGCTTCACCGCTCAATGCGCCGCTTGCGGAGGCGCGGGTGTAGAACTCCGCCTCCAGATACTCGAGCAAGAGGGCGAAGTTGAGGATCTTCGCGTCTTGCGCCGGCCCTGGGGCCGCGGTGACGAGCGCCGGAAGGCCGCCGATGGCGACTCCTCCCAAGACGACCGTCCCGCCGGCTGTCAGAGCCTTTTTGAGGAACCCTTGACGCGAGGTTCCCGTCTCGATGTCGTTCAGCGCGTCGCGGATTGCTCCATCGGCGTCGACGACCTCGACGGTCAGGTGTTCGGACATGAACTCCTTCTCCTGATCGGAATGGCTCGCCAGCCGATGAACATCGTTCATTACCCGAGACCGGATTCGTTAAACCCCACGTCCCGGTTCGAACCACATTGAGAGCGATGCCGAACCACCGCATAAGCGAAGCGGCGTCCGGGCCTTCGCCAGCCGATGGGCGCCGCTTCGTCTTTTTCCTCCTCGCAGTCCGTTGGCGCCCGCGTCGCCCATGATGTGATGTATGCGCGCGCGTCTTCCTGGCTGTCCTCGCCTGTTTCCTGGTGGCTGCGGTCCCCGCCTCTGCGGGCCAGGTGAACCCACAACTGCTGGTTTTGCGACAGACGGACGTTCCGGCCGGATTCGCGCTCGATCGGGAACAGAGCGGCCAGCGCACCAACGAGACCGAGTCGAAGGGCGATCGGCGGCTTCCGGCGCTTCTCGAGCGCTGGGGGCGGCTCACAGGTTACGAGACGGAATACGACCACCGTGACGGGACACTCACGTCGAGAGCCGACCTCTTCCGCAACGCTGAAGGATCGCGGCTGATGATGGCCTACGTCGTGGACGAGGCAAAGACGTCCGGCAGCACAGGGCTGCGCACGCCGGTCCGGATCGGATCAGGCGGCTGGCTCTACGGAGGAGGCTCCGGTGCGGGAGCCTTCAATCTCGTCATCCGGCGCCACCAGCGGGTATTCGCGGGACTCGCTGCGTTCGGAGTACAGAAGGACCGGATGCTCGGTCTCGCGCGCGCCCAGCAGCGGCGGATCGCCGCGGCCGTTCGTTAGCTCAACGGCACCTTGACGTCAGCGTGTCTGCGGGAAGCCCAGATCGACCTTGCTCGTCTTCGGGTCCGGCCAGCGGCTGGTGACCGCCTTCGTCCGCGTGAAGAAGTCGATGCCTTCAGGCCCGTAGATGTGACGGTCGCCGAAGAGCGAGCTCTTCCAGCCGCCGAACGAGTAGTACGCGACCGGCACCGGGATCGGGACGTTGACGCCGACCATGCCCACGTTGACGTCGAACTGGAACTGCCGGGCGACGCCTCCGTCCCTCGTGAAGATCGCGACGCCGTTTCCGTACGGGTTGTCGTTCACCAGTCGAAGGGCGTCGTCGTAGGTCGGCACACGAACCACCGAGAGGACCGGGCCGAAGATCTCGTCCCGGTACGCGTCCATTTCAGGCGTGACATGGTCGAGCAGGGACACGCCGAGGAAGAACCCGTCTCCGTCCGGCGTCGTCTCGCGCCCGTCGGCAACGATCGTCGCCCCCTGCTCCGGTCCCGAGTCGAGGTACGAGGCAACCTTGTCCCGGTGCTCGCGGGTGACGAGCGGGCCCATTTCGGACTCCGGATCCATGCCGTCGCCGACCTTGACCGTGGGCAGCCGCTCCTGGATCGCGCCGACCAGCGGATCGGCCGCGTCGCCCACGGCGACCAGGACCGAGATGGCCATGCAGCGCTCGCCCGCCGAGCCGTAGCCCGCGCTGACGGCGGCATCGGCAGCCATGTCGATGTCGGCGTCGGGCAGCACGATCATGTGGTTCTTGGCGCCGCCGAGCGCTTGCACCCGCTTGCCCGCCTTCGTCCCGTTCTCGTAGACGTAGCGTGCGATCGGGGTCGAGCCCACGAAGCTGATGGAGGCGATGTCCGGGTGCTCGATGAGCGCGTCGACCGCGACCTTGTCACCGTGGACGACATTGAAGACACCGTCCGGGAGGCCGGCTTCCTTGAGCAGTTCGGCGGTGAGGACCGACGCGGAGGGGTCTTTCTCGGACGGCTTCAGGACGAACGTGTTCCCGCAGGCGATCGCCGGCGCCCACATCCACATGGGCACCATCGCCGGGAAGTTGAACGGCGTGATGCCCGCGGCGACTCCGAGCGGCTGGCGGATCGAGTACACGTCGACCCCGGTCGACGCCTGCTCCGAGTACGAGCCCTTGAGGAGGGTCGGGATGCCGCAGACGAACTCGATGACCTCGATCCCACGCTGCACCTCGCCGAGCGCATCGGAGAGGACCTTGCCGTGCTCGGCGGTGAGCAGCTTCGCGAGATCCTTGCGATGCTCGTCGAAGAGGTCGTAGATCCGGAAGAAGAGCTCGGAGCGCTTCGAAAGCGACCAGGTGCGCCACTCGGTGAATGCAGCTTTCGCGGTCGCGACCGCGCGGTCGATCTCTTCGGCGCTTGCGAACGCGACCTCGCCGGTCTGCTCTCCCGTCGCCGGGTTGTAGACCGGGCCCTTCCGTCCCGACGAGCCCTTTTCGCTCTCGCCGCCGATCCAGTGGCCGATCGTCTTCAGCTCCGTCGTCACCGCTGCGCTCATCGCTTCGCCTCCATAGCTCTGGTGGACCAAGCGTATCGCCGGTCCCGAGTCAGACGGGGATGATCAGGCTGGCGAGGTCGCGCGGGTAATAGGTGAGGATCTCGATCCCGTCGTCCGTCACCAAGACGGTGTCAGAGTGACGAAAGCCGCCGAGCTCGGGCGCATACAGGCCGGGCTCGACCGTGAACACCATCCCCGGTCGGATCTCCGTCTGGTCGCCGGAGTCGAGAAACGGCCCTTCGTGGTAGCGGAGGCCGATCGCATGTCCCGTGTGGTGTCGCCAGTACGCGAACAAGTCGTGCTGCGCGAAATAGGTTCGTACCGCCATGTCTACCTCGGAGCACTTCACCCCCGGACGGATCGCCTCGAAGGCGACGTCCTGCACCGCCTTCATGTGCCCGAACATGCGCTCCTGCTCGGAGGTCGGCTCGCCGATGACCATCGTTCGCTCGAGCTCGGAGAGATAGCCCCAGACCGGAGCGCTCGCCCCCGTCACGAGCACGTCTCCGGCCTGGAAGACGATGTTGCCGGCCAGGGCGTGCGGGATCGCCGAGTTGCGTCCGATCTGGCCCCGGTAGCCCGCATGCGCACCGCTCATGAAGAAGCTCTGCGCGCGGTAGATCTCGCCGATCGCGTCGAGCATCGCGAAGGTCGCCTCGTTCGACGCGCGCTGGGCGACCTCGGTTTCGGTGACTCCCGGGCGCGTGTAGCGCTGGAGGAGGCGATGCGCGAGATTCCCCCACCGGCAGCTCTCGCGGATCAGCGCGATCTCGGCCTCGGACTTGATTGCCATCTGCTCCTCGATCTCCGCCGCGATTCTCACGACGGTTGCTCCCGACAGCTCACTCAGTGTCGGCCCGCGGTAGCCGAGGACCCACGGGTAGCCGTCCTGGTCGGCGCCAATCTTCCCGGTCAGGCCGAGGGCGGACAGAGCCGTTTCGACGGCGACCTCGGACCGTGGATCGCCCGGGTATTCGAGGTAGTGCTCGACGCGGTCGAACATCGCCTTGGCCTCCGCATGCTCGACCTCGAGACGGGGGACGACCAGCGCCCGCTCTCCTTCGCTGCTCAGGATGAATGCGATCGGCCGCTCGGTCGGAGCGAACGCGAACCCCGCGTAGTAGAGGACGTAGTAGGGATCGAAGAGGACGACACCCGAAAGCTCCTCGGAGCGAAGCCGTTCGAGCAGGGCATCGCAGCGCTGGCGGTGCTCCTCCGGGGCGATCGCAATCGAGGTCACCACGATCCCGGAGCCTACTCCGCGGCTACCCTCACTTGGTGAACCGGTGGTGAAGCGTCATCTCGTGTTGGCGGCCATCGTGGGCGGAGCCCTGACCGGCACTGCCGAGGCCGCCGCTCCATTTCGGTATGACCGCGAGCTCGGAGATGTCGCCCGAGCCTCACTCGTCAATGCCGTCGCGGTGGAGCGGGCGATCTCGAGGGCGGACGTCAAGCGGGTCTACGTTCGCTGCTACCGGAACAAGAAGTCGTTCGAGCGGGTCTTCGAGCAGCGCTACGGGATCCCCGCAGGCCGGGTCGTCGCGTACTACGCCGGGGGCGCCGATCTCCATCTGCGAAACGGGACGTGTGACAACGTCCGCGCATTCCTCGGGGGCAGGCACACCGTCTACACCGCCGGCGCGTACGCGATCCTTCTCCACGAGGCGCTTCACCGGCAGGGTGTCGGAATCGAGCGGGTGACCTCCTGCTTCGCGAACGAGGCTGTGCGCTGGGGAGCGGAACGCTTCGGATTCGACGAGGCGAAGGCTCTTCGCGCGCGCAATCTCGCCTTCGCCTACACGCGGCTCTTCGGGCCACCCCTCTACCGCATGGCAACACCGAGCTGCCTTGCCCTGACGCGGCGCACCGAGTGGCCTGACCACGTTGATGCCGATGGCTGATCCTGATCAGGCGCAGGCGAGCGTCGAGCAGGAAGAGAGCAAGGAGGAGCTCAAAGAGCGGCTCGAGCGAGAGCATGGCGAGCTGCTCGAGGAGCTGCGCTCCCTGATTCCGGGAGCCGAGGTCCTGTTCGGCTTCTTGCTCGCCATTCGCTTCACGGCTGAGTTCGGAAACCTGACCGACGCCCAGCGCTACGTCTACTACGTCACTCTCCTGAGTACCGCGACAGCGCTCGTCTGCTTCCTCGCACCCGCCGCGTACCACCGCATCAGGTTCCGCGCGGGCGACAAGGAGTACATGGTGAGGAAGGGGAATCGCGAGGCGATCGCCGGATCCGTGGCGATATCGATCGCCTTCACCGGCGTGATCTATCTCGTGACCGATCTCGTGTTCGGCACGAGCCAGGCGATCATCGTGGCCGCGGGATCATTTGCGTCGATCGCGTGGCTGTGGTGGGGGATCGCTCTCTACCGCGCCTGGCAGGATCGGCAGCAAGCGTCTTCCAGGCGCGAATAGTCCGGTTTCGAACGGGCGGGCGCACGTCTAGCCCGACGTGCCCGTGCTCGCCAGGATCAGCTGTGCAGTCTGCCGCGGTTGATCCAGTGCGGGAAGTGGCCAGACCGTTCAAACCAGTGGAGACGCGTCTGTGGGAACCTGGCCATGGCGACTCGAGCCTGCCGCGGCGGGCAGACACGGTCGTGCCGGCCCCATCCGATCGTGACGCTGCTTCGGGTCGGAGCAGCCGAATCGGAGCGATCGACACGCGGATCGAAACCGAGTCCGTGCACTAGCACGAGCGGTGGGCCAGATCCGAGGCGCACGTGATTGAGCGCGTGTGTCCCGGGCGGACCATCGCTTTCGGTCCGCCCGGGCGTCACTGAACTATCTCGCGCCGGTGGACTCTTCGTCTTGGGGACTTTCTACCTCGCCCTGATCCCCGGCGCCGCCCTGGGAACCCCCGCCTTGCGAGCCCCCGCCCTGCGAGCCGCTCTCGGAACCGCCCGAACCGCCGGTGCCGCCACTCTCTGAGCCGCTGCCCGAACCGCCGGAGCCGCCACCCTGCGATCCGCTCTCGGAACCGCCACCCTGCGAGCCGCCGCCCATACCGCCGGAGCCGCCGCCCTCTTGGTCGCCCTGCGAGCCGCCGCCTTGGCCGCTCTGACTCCCTTGTTCCTCGGGGTTCATTTCGTCTCCTTTCCCTCGAGTGTGACGCCGATCTACCCCTGCCTGCTCGCGGGTAAACAGACAGCCCGAGCGAACTGTGGTTAGCGCTTCTGGACACACGGGTACACCGCTCTCGTGCCACGGGCAATCTGGTCGGGCAGCATCTCTTTCGGGCTCGTCAACGCCCCGGTGAGGATGTACAGCGCCATCGACGAGAACGACCTCGAGCTCCATCTCGTCCATGAGAAGGACGGCTCGCCAATCGGATACGAGAAGGTCTGCAAGAAGGAAGGCAAGGAAGTCCCCGCCGACGAGATCGTCAAGGCGTACGAGGTTGCCGACGGCGAGCTCGTCTACCTCGAGGACGACGACTTCGCGGCCGCCGAGGAGGAGGGCTACCGGACGATCCAGGTGCTCGACTTCGTCCAGCGCGACGACATCGACCCGATCGTTTTCCAGCGGAGCTACTACCTCGGCCCGGCCGAGGGAGCGGACAAGGTCTATCTGCTCCTCCTGCGCGCGATGGAGGAGTCAGGGCTCTCCGCCGTCGTCGAGTACGTGTTCCACCAGAAGCAGCAGCTCAGCTGCCTTCGAGTGCGCGACGGCGTGATCGTGCTCGAGGCCATGTACTTCGCCGACGAGATACGCCCGGTCAAGGGCATCGCGCCGAAACGGAGCTCGAAGGTCGACAAGAAAGAGCTCGAGATGGCGCAGACGCTCATCGACCGCTTCACGTCCGACTTCGAGCACGGCAAGTACGAGGACAAGTATCGCAAGCGGCTGCTGAAGATCGTGAAGCAGAAGCAGAAGGGCGAGGAGGTTCATGCGCCAACGCCCGAGAAGGAGAAGGCGCCGACCGACCTCCTCGAGGCACTGCGGGCAAGCGTCGATGCGGCGAAGGGCCAGAGGAACGGGCGTAAGAAGACGCGTGCACCCAAGCGCCGCGCACCCAGGGCGCGCACGCGGAGGTAGGCCCCGCGAGCGTTGTGCCCGAAAAGAGTTTTCGCACAGGCGAAAGACCCGTGAGCGTTTCGCGTAAGCGGGCTCGGGTATTCCCGGTGGTAATGCTGGAAAACGTCGCAACCGTCGAGGTCTTGGAAGCCGAGCCTCGCAGCGCGCCCCGCGTCCTCGTTGCCGAAGACGAGGCTGACGTGCTCGAATCTCTGGTCTACGAATTACGCAGGGAGGGCTTCGAAGTGGACGCGTTTCTCGACGGCCAGTCCGCTTTCGACGCGGCCGCGTCGCGCGGCTACGACGTCCTGATCCTCGACGTCTTCATGCCCGGTCTGACGGGGCTGGAGGTCTGTCAGCACCTCAGGAAGCGAAGTGTTGTCCCGATCATCCTGCTCACGGCGAAGGATCGAGAGATCGATCGTGTGCTCGGACTGGAGCTCGGGGCAGACGACTACGTCACGAAGCCCTTCTCGCTCGCCGAGCTGACGAGTCGTGTCCGCTCGCTTCTCAGACGCATCGAGCTCGATCGGGAGGTAGGAGCGGAACCTGCACTGCGCGTCGGCGCGCTTCGAGTCGATCGAGTGCGGCACCGTGCATCCGTGGACGGCGTCGACGTGCGTCTGACGCATACCGAGTTCAAGCTGATCTCGCTCCTCGCTGCGCACCCGGGGCGCACGTTGTCGCGCAACCGCATCATGCGCCACCTCTGGAACGGCGACTACGACGGCGACGAGCGGGCGTGTGACGTCCATGTCTCGAATCTTCGCCGGAAGCTCGAACGAGACCCGAGTACACCGCGCCAGATCGTCACCGTGCGAGACATCGGGTACAGGCTCGAGTCTGCCTAGCTCGTTCCAGGGCGAGCGCGCTGCCCTTAGGCGGCGACGAGCTTGTAGCCGGTGCCTGGAACAGTGAGCAGACGACGAGGTTTGTGAGGATCGTCCTCGATCTTGGCGCGGAGGTTGAAGATGTGGCTATCGCACGCGCGCTCATCTCCTACGAACGACGTCTGCCACGCGCGTTGCAGAATCTCCTGTCGCTCGAAGACACGTCCCGGGTGCTGCGCGAGCACGATCAGAATCCGGAGCTCCATCGGCGTCAGGTGCACCTCGGCGCCGTGCAGACGGACGCTCTGCTCGGCCGCGTCGATCGAGAGCCGGCCGAGCTCGAGGCGGGCGGTTCCTACCGGTCGGTCGAACTCACGCCGCCGCAGGATCGCGCGGAGGCGGCTCACGAGCTCCGCGGTCGAGAACGGCTTGGTGATGTAGTCGTCTGCGCCGAGCTCGAGGCCGATGACCCGCTCCACCTCACCGTCTCTTGCCGTCAACATGACGATCGGCACCGCCGAGCGCGCACGTAGTTGACGACAAACGTCCGTCCCGGAGAGCCCGGGCATGACGACGTCCAGGATGACGATGTCGTAATCGCCTTCGAGGGCGCTCTCGAGGGCCGCCTCCCCGTCGATCGCGCACTCGACCTCGAAGCCGGCGGAGCGCAGGGCGTACGAGACAGGCTCGAGAATGTCCTGCTCGTCGTCGGCAAGGAGCACACGGGCCGTCATCGAAGTGCCTCAGCGACGGGCGGCAGCGGGAGAAGTACGCGGACGGTCGTGCCCTCGCCTTCCTCGGACGCGATCGTCAGCGTGCCGCCGAGCACGCGCACTGCCTGCCTGACGATCGCGAGCCCGAGTCCGAAGCCGCTGGCGTCGCGTTCGCGACCGCGGTAGAAGCGGTCGAAGACACGCGTCCTGTCCTCGAGCGGAATGCCGGGGCCGGCGTCGCTCACATCGATCGCGACCGTGCCGTCCAGGCGACGAGCCGACAGTCTGACGGCGCTGCCACCCGAGTACTTCGTCGCGTTCGTGGCTAGGTTGACGACCACCTGCTCGATCAGGTCGCGGTGCGTCTGCACGAGGATGTCCTCGGGGCAGTTCACCTCCACTGAAGGCGCGTCGTCGGCCGGTAGCTCCGCGGCAACCTCGCGCAGCACTGCGCAGAGCTCAACCGGCTCGAGCGTCGCTTCCAGATCGCCGGCCTCGGCGCGTGCGAGGATGAGGAGCGCGTGGCTGAGCCGTCCGAGCCTGGCGGCTTGGCGCTCGACGATCTCGAGGAAACGATCTCGCTCTTCGGGCCGTTCCTTGGCGCCACCTTGGAGAACCTCGATCGCGCTCTTGATCGCCGTCACGGGAGTACGTAGCTCGTGGGCGGCGTTTGCAACGAAGTCGCGCTGTACATGCTCGCGCCGCTCGAGCTCCGACATGTCGGTGATGACAAGCATCGCAGTCCCGAATCGGCCCGCAGGAACGCCAGTCACGGTGTAGCTCTCGCCCTCGGCCGGTGTGACGCGTTCGACTGCCAAAGCGCTGCCAGGGGCGAAAAGCTGCGCCGCAAAGTACCTCAGCGGAAAGTGCGGCGGCCACGGGTCGGGCAGCTCATCGCCCTCCGCGAGCGAGTTGACGTCGAGCAGGCGCGCCGCGGCCGTGTTCGCGACTTCGATCCGTAAGTCGGCGTCGATCGCCACCACGCCTTGATCGAGGCGCCCGAGCAGGCGCTCGAGACGGGCGCGCTCATTGTCCAGGCGCTCGATCGAGCCTCGTAAGCGGGCTCTCATGCGTTCGACCATCAGTGCGAGACTCCCGATCTCGTCGCCGAAGCGCGGCCGCAGGGGGGCCGCGGTGAACTCGCCTCGCTCGATCGCGGACGCGACGGCGCCGATTCGCTTGAGCCGTGCGGCGAGGAGGGAAGCGATCACGAAGCCGATCGCCGCTCCAAGCGCGGCCGCGCCGAGCACCGCGAGTCGGACCTGATCCTTGAAGACTGTCATCGGGTCGCCGTAGCCCGGCTGCGGGCCGAACGCCAGCAGCACCTGCGCCTGAGGTGAGCGGATCGGCACGGCGACCACTCCGGTGCGGCCCGAGTCGTAGGTTCTCGCGAAGCGCCGACCGTCGAGCGCGGATGTCACCGCTCTGGTCGCGTCGGGCACCGACATCAGCTCGCGACCGTTCGAGCGCATCGCTCCGATCACCGCTCCACTCGAGTCGAAGAGGAACACCGAAAGTCGCCGCCGACGAGCGACCTCGTCGACGTCAGGCCCGGGCCCGCCCTCGTCGAGTGCGGTCGTGACCGCATCGGCGGACGCGAGCACGTACCAGAGCGCGCTTCGCTCCGACCGCTCCCGAAACGTGGTCTCCGCTCGCCAGACGAGGAGCTCGGCAACTGCGATCGCAGTCACCGTGGTGATCACCGCGAAGACGAGCGCAAGCCACCAGCGCATGCTGAGCTGAAAGCGAGGTTCCATCGGTTCCTTCATGCCCGAAGTGCGCCTCCTCGAACCGTTCTCCATGGTTGCCGGCCGGCCTCTGACGCACGAGCCGGCCGGCTCGAGTCGATCTGCTTCTAGCGGGCCGCGAGACCTGCGACGGTCCCGGGGAGGCCGGGGAACGCCCCGATCGACGTGAGGGACCCATCCTTTTCGATCTCCCACCCATGCACCATGCGGGAGGTGATGTCGATCGCGTACAGGTACCGGCCATCCTTGCTCTGGTCGGCGTCGCGGATCGACAACTGCCCGAGGGTCGTCGTCGCCGCGATCGACTCGAGCAATGTGATCCTGCCGTCGTCGGCGATCGTGTAGCCCGAGATGGTCCCGTCGCCGAAGTTCGTCACGTAGGCGTAGCGCTGGTCCTTCGAGACAACCGTCCAGCAGACCTCGCTCCGGAGATCGGGCACCGAGCCGCTGATCGTCCGGAATCCACCTTCGAGCGTGTAGCTCGAGGCGGATGCGGCTCCGACCACGCCTTCCTCCGCGTTGGTCACGATGAACGTGCCGTCACGGGTGAAGTCGAATCCGAACGGGGTCACGCCGTCCGACTCGTGGATCTGTCGTCCGAAGGGCTCGTCGTTCCTGGTCAGCTTCCAGGTAAGGATCTTGCTGGTCGCCTTCTCGGTGACGACGAGCGAGTTGCCGTCCGGCGTGAACGAGACCTGCGCCGGATCGCTGCCTGGAGCGCTGAGTGCTCGGGTCGACCCGGCGATCGGGGCGAGCGCGCTGTCGTTCGACAGGCGGAAGCCCGTGATGCTGCCGAGGCCCATGCCGCCGTTGTTCAAGACGTAGACGACGTCGCGCCGGACAGTGATGCTGTTCGGCATCGAGCCGCCGGATGGAACGACCGAACGGAGCTCGAGACCATCCTTGCGAACGTCGAAGACCGAGATCTCGCTGCTTCCGACGTTTGCCACGAGCAGCTGCCGTCCGTCCTTCGTCAGCACGACCGGCCCCTGGGACGAGAGACGGATCCGACTCGTGCCTTCCCCACCGGTCGCGTACGTGCCTTCCAGGGAGAGGCTGCCGTCGCGCGCGCGCTCATACGCGAGAACCTCGTTGCCGGCTGCGTCGTTGGTCATCGCGTACACGGCGCCGCTCTTGAGGTTGCCGTCCCGGGCGGCGCCGGCGGTTGCGATCGCGCCGAGCGACGCGAGAAGCGCAATCGAAAGCGCGGCAATCGCCAGGCGGTAGGTGGATCTTCCGAATCGGTGCATCGAGAACCCCCTCGGGTGGTGGTTGACGGGGTGATCGTTCCCGCGCTGGGCGAAGGCTCGATCCAGCCGATGTCCAGGTGTCCTCACACGAAGGCCGGCGCCGTCGACACGAAGGTCGTGGAGGGTTCCAGGTCGCCTCGCCGGGGCCGAGCAGACTGCGAGGTTCCTCAGCGCTCCTCTCGTTAGCCGGCTTTCCGGCTTCGTACCTGGCAACGAGAGAGGGGCGGCCGTCGCCGCCCCTCTCTCCATGAAGCGCGCTGCCTGCCTGGTCTACAGAAGGCGGGCGACGATCGGGCAGTTGACGACGATGCCGGTCGAGCCGAACGGCTTGCCGCCCTCGCCCTTGATGTGCCCCCCGACCACGAAGCCCAGGAGCTGGAACTCGTCGATCATGCGCGAGCGATAGCCCTTGGCGATCGCCTCCTGTGTCCAGAAGCCGAGGTTGAGATCCCACGCCGGGCTGTAATCGAGCGCCACTGTCGGGAGACCGCCGACGAGGTTGAGCGGGGGCAGCTTGTCCATCAATGCGCTGTTCAGCCCCTGACGCTGCGGGTTCGAGCGCCCCGTCGGCCCGTTTGCCATCACGAACAGCCGCTCGATCGAGCTGAACACGCTGTCGTCGCGTCCGACCGGCAGATCGCCGATCGCGGGGGCGAACGTCCCCTCGTCGAGCGCCGCGACGACCGGGTCGGATGCCTCCGTGCTCATGTACAGCGACGGCTTGGCGAAGCTGAAGATCCCGGTCAGCTTGATCGTCACGGTGCCTCCGCCGTTGCCTTCGGGACAGATCTTGGCCACGCGGTCGTGCACGAGGTCGTAGTCCGGCTTTTTGCCGTTGCAGGCGCGGATCTGGGCAGCCGTCTTGTCGAAGGCAACGACTGGGGCGTTGTAGACGTGCCCGCCGGCGTTCTCGATCCGGACGAACGGCGTGTAGTCGGCATCTCCGACCGAGCCGGGAGTGGCGACGCTCGGCGGGAAGGCGTTCGCGCCCGTGCCGGGCACGACGTTCCGAACCGGCGAGAAGTCGACGGCGCCCTTGTCGAACACGAGCCCGGCGTCCTTGTCGATGCGACCGCTGCGGGTCGCGCGCCGGATGTTCGAGTAGTGGAGCTTCGCGGAGTGGTTCAGGCCGAGCGCTTCCGCGTTGTCCTTGTCCGACGTGTCGGTCAGGATGTACCAGACGTTGCGACCGTCGGCCAAGTGACCGAGGTAGAGCGGAATCTCGATCGTCGCCTTCTTGATGTTCAGCGTTCCGGAGCGGAGGAGCTGCACCGGTCCGACGAGCTTGCGGTCGATCTGCGACGGGAAGGGTCCGAAGTAGCTGGCCGGGACGTTCGTGCCGACCGAGGGCGGCGGCGGCTCGATGTCCTGCGCGATCGCGGACGGTACGAGTGCGAGCCCGACCATCGAGGCCAGGGCGAGGAACGCTACGACAGGTTTCTTGCAGGCTTTCCAACTCATGCGAACCGTCTCCTTTGCGGTCAGTGGGCGCTGCTATCGCGGCGAATGCTGGCCATGCGATTTGAGCGGCTCGTCAGCGCGGTATCCAG